>Ga0078972_1000817_pt1 | contig 127496 bp, 116 predicted proteins | sample YelNatPaOPGAMG01_FD_67568 | JGI IMG/M metagenome (GOLD analysis project Ga0078972, IMG submission 67568) | Hot spring thermophilic microbial communities from Obsidian Pool, Yellowstone National Park, USA - OP-RAMG-01 (SPADES assembly) (version 2) | ecosystem: Environmental > Aquatic > Thermal...
GTATCAAACCACTCTCCAGCAGTTATCATCCACAAAAAGTTCCAGTGAAAACCGCTCAGAGGAAGTCTTTCTAACCTGGCTGCAATGCTTGATTGAGACTGTTTCTCTTTTGCATTTTCTTTAATTTCCCCCATAGTCGAACCTCCTTAAGAATTATAAAGACTATTAAATAAAGCTTATAATACTATAATTAATTGTAAGGCTATTGCGCTATTTGTCAATAAAAAATCTTACATATAAAAATTAGTAAGTAAGCAGTTATCAATAAAAATAATTAATGAACAAGCCAATTAGGTATATAATTTTATATATTATTATATTTATAAAATCTACAGGAGGAAACAATGTCAAAAAGAGTTACTACCATGTTTAGAGAGCTTCTATATTCACCAGATATATTAGAACTGCCAGGCGTCTACGATGCCTTTAGCGCAAAAATAGCTGAAAAGGCTGGATTTAATGCTATTACTATGGGCGGTTACCAGGTTTCAGCCAGTTTACTTGGTGAACCTGATGTTGGCTACTTAACTCTTACCGAAATGGCATATATCTTAAAAAAGATTTGTGATGCGGTAAAAATTCCCGTTTTGGCTGATGCAGACACTGGCTATGGAAATTTTATGAACGTTCGTCGTATGGTAAAAGAATATGAGGACGCAGGTGCAGCAGCAATATTTATAGAAGATCAGGAATGGCCAAAAAGATGTGGGCATATGGAAGGAAAAAGGCTGATCTCAGTTGATGAACACTGTATGAAAATTAAGGCTGCAGTCGAATCAAAGAGAGATCCAGATCTAGTGATAATGGCAAGAACAGATGCTAGAGCTGTCAGCGGCCTTGAAGACGCAATATATAGGGCTACAAAATATGCAGAGGCAGGTGCTGATATGCTCTTTGTTGAGGCTCCTCAATCCATAGAAGAAATGAAGCATATTGTTAGTTCTCTAAAATCTTTGGGCAAACCACTGCTTGCAAATATGATAGAAAGAGGCAAAACCCCTCTTCTAACCTCAAAAGAGCTTCAGAATATAGGATTTGCTGCTGTAGCTTTTCCTGTATCAGCTATATATTCTGCTGCAAAAACATTTACAGCAGTTTTTGAAACTATAAAAAAAGATGGCTCGACTAAAAATATATCAGACAAAATGTCGTCTTTTGAAGAGTTCAATTCCCTTATTGGGCTTCCGGATTATTTAGAGATAGAGAAAAAGTATAAATTATAAATAAATTTAGAAAAATTAGGCGTATTTTAGACTAAAATAATATTTGTTATTATTTATCAAAATTTATAGCCTCAGGTTTATTCTTTTATAAGAGATTTATCTGTGTCTATAAGACTTATTCTTTCTAAATTCCACTTCCCTTCTCCTAAAATTGTCAATTTAGTTCCATGATATGATATCAAACTTGACCTATGGCCAACGCTTATCACAGCACTATCTGGCAAATCAATCTTTAGCCTATCGTACAACATTCTCTCAGACCTTTCATCAAGGGCACTTGTAGCCTCATCCATAAATATCCATTCAGGTTTTTGCAAAAAAATCCTACCAAAAGCCAGATATTGCTGTTCGCCAATAGAGAGAGTTTGCGACCACATATTTACTTCTAAAATATGATCTACCAGGTGCTTTAGGTTTAGGCTGACAAGTAGTTCTTTTAAAACGTCCTCGCTTATATCTGGATCACCATTTGGATAGACCAAAACATCTTTCAAAGATCCCACAGGTAAGTAAGGTTTTTGTGGCAGAAAAAGAAGCTTATCTTTTGGTGGGAGAAAAATTCTACCTTCTCCAAAAGGCCATAAACCAGCCAGAGTCCTTATTAAGGTGCTCTTTCCTATACCAGAGCTGCCTACTACAAGGAGTCTCTCAGACCTATTTAGAGACATATTCAAATCGCTTACCAGTGGAGTTTTATTGTCAGGCAAAAGAATAGAAAGACCTTCTACTTTAAGATTTTCAGCCTGATTTATTAATATCCTATTATTTTCCTGTTGAAGTGCCTCAATAAAACTAATATTGTGTTCAAAAGTTCTTAGCCTATCTGCCACCGCATGCCAGCTTGCCAGTGATGGGTAGCTATTTACTATATATGATAGAGAAGACTGTACCTGTCCGAATGCCTGAGCGATCTGCATAAGACCACCCAATTGAATTTGCCTGGCAAAAAATCTAGGAGATGCCACAAGTATTGGAAATATTATTGCTATCTGATTATATCCAGAAGTAAACCATCCAAGCATTTTCTGCCTAACCATTATCTTCCAGTAGTTCTCAAATACGTCTTTGAAGTTTACCATCAGATGATTGTGCTCTTTTTTCTCTCCTCCATACAGAGCTACACTTTCGCTATTTTCACGAATACGAACCATATTGAATCTGAAATTTGCCTCATACATCTGTTGATTAAAATTCAAATCTATCAATGGTTTACCAATAACAGCAGTTATCCATGTACCAGCAATTGCATAAAAAATAGCTGCCCAAACCATATAACCGGGTATTGAAATTTGATTACCAAATATTGCAAATGAAATTGAACCTGATATCGTCCACAAAATACCCACAAATGACGCAAGAGTGACCACTGAGCTAAGTAGTCCCAGCGATAGATTCAGTGTTTGAGACACAAAAAGGTTCAGATCTTCACTAATACGCTGATCTGGGTTGTCAGTGGAATTATTAAAAACTTGAAGGTGATAATAAATCTTTTTGTCCAACCATTTTTTCAAAAAATTATTTGTAAGCCATTTTCTCCACTTAATTTGAAGCATCTGGTTTAAATACAATGAATATACTGCAGCCACAATATAAAAAAACGCTAAGCCACAAAATTGAAGAATAGCCACCCAAAATGCTTGAGCATTTAACTCTTGGAGAGCATTATAAAATTCGTTGTACCAAAGATTTATAAGAACATTTATAAAAACCAAAAATAGGTTTAGAAAGATTATTACAATTAAAAGAAACCACGCAATCTTTTTTTCTTCTGATTGCCAGTATGGCTTAATTATATTCCAGGTGTCTTTAAGAAACTCTTTATTAAATTGCTTCATCTAATTCGCCCTCAGTTTCCTAAATATTTACGATTTTAATTAACATAGATTTTAAATATATCAGATTTTTAAAATTTCACAAATAGTTTTTGAATAGATCTTTTTGAAATTGTAAATTTGTCTTATTAAGAATTTATTAGAGTTAATTAGTTATAACTGTATTCTTTCCTTGAGATTTTGCCATATATACTGCATCATCTAACCTTTTAAAGAGGTCTGAGTATTCTTCATTTGATTTGTAACTTGTAACGCCTATGCTCACAGTAACACGACCTACGACAGGAAATTCAAAGTCCTCGATCGACTTTCTTATCTTCTCAGCAACCATAAGTGCGCTTTTTATATCTGTTTCAGGAAGAATCAATACAAACTCTTCCCCGCCCCACCTTGCAAAATAATCAGATTTTCTTATTTCATGCCTTACTATATTTGAAATTTCCATTAAAACTATATCCCCTATGTCATGACCAAAAGTATCGTTTACCTTTTTAAAATTGTCTATATCAAAAAATATAAAAGAAAGCTCTTTATTATATCTATCAGCTTCCAACATACTATTTTCGCAAATCTCTTTAAATTTCCTTTTATTATAAATTCCCGTTAAAGAATCTTTTTCAGAAAGGTTCCTATAAAATCTTTCTTGCTCTTCCTTAACAAAAAAATAAAATTTTATAGTCAAATTTATATCTAAAAGCATTACCTTTGCCAGAGAATGATTAAATTCTATAATTTGTTGCTTGTCCAAAAATTGATTTACATAAGACTTTAGTGAATAGAAATATTCTGAATATGCACCAATATAGTAATCTTCTTTAACCCCCAATGAATAGTGAACTATGCCTATTTTTAATTTCTCTTTTATATAATTTGTATCAAAATTTGCTCTTAACATATTTGTAAAATAAACTTTCTGTTTTAGTTTTAAATTCTCAATTATATCTTCGTCTTTATTTAATATATTTGCAGTTTCAGGAAATTGCATTAAGTGTTCATAGAATTGATCGAAAAATTCAACAGGCACATCTTTTATTATGTCTAAAGCATTTCTTAATACATATAAATCTTTCTCTCGGATATCAAAATAATCCAAAGCCCTCATTAAGTCTGCTTGGCCATAATTGATCCTCTTGTAAGTTTCTTCTAAATTAATTTCCATAAAAATAAAAGTTAGACATCATTAGGGTTAATATTGCTGCGAACCTTTTGCAAATAACTATATATTGTAAATTTAGAAAGCCCCAATATAGATGCGACATATTCAACAGATCCCTTTATAAGAAAGGCTCCCTTTTCATCAAGGTATGAAACAAATTTTATCTTCTCATCAGAAGTAAAGCTTGATGGCTGCTTGCCAAAAGAAATAATAGCCTCCTGGGTAAGCGTCTCTATTGTTTCATTGAGATTTTTTGCAAACGTTTCATTTCTTTCATCTTCAGAGCTCTTTTCTAAAAGATCTTTAAAGACATTATAAGTGCCTAGAAATTCAGTAATATCAAAGTTCACACAAAATGCTCCAATTATCTTTCCCTTTTTGTCTCTTACAAAACTCGTAGTCGATCTGAGAACCCTTCCATCTTTTGTTATACTTCTATAACCAACCATATTTTTTGCATTATCTTTATATTTTTTTAATGCATTCAGAACAAGATCGGTTATTGGGGCTCCACTCTTTCTGTGGGTAATATCACCAGCAATATGAATCAAAGATTTTTCGGGGGTTCTCAGATCGTGAACAGCTACTTCGCAATTCCTTCCGAACATCTCACTAATAGTATCAGCTATACTTATCAAATTGTCAAAAATAGCCTTTCTTTCCTCAGCAGTCATCGAACCTCCAATTTTTTATTGATAATATAAAATATTATATTTCAAAATTTAGAAATATACCACAAATTTTAAAAAGTCATTACTATTTATTTATCATTATATCCAGTATAGTGTTATCTGTATCTTTCATTCCTTCCATTGAAACTCTCCCAAGATTTCTTATACAATCTTCAGCGCTATCTGCCAAAATTCCATTATCGGAAGGTATTACAATATCGTTTAAAGCCATTTTTGAGGCTTCAATTGCAGATATTGAGGAAAGATAAAGCTTGTATGCACATCCAATCTTAGCTCCATCACAAATCATTCCAGACAATCCTGCTAGGACATTTTTTATTGAACTTACAATTTTATCTTTATTTTTTTCTCTCAAATAGGTAAGACCTGCGCTACATCCTACACCAGCAGCTATTCCACAACCACAAAGGGGAGATAGCACTCCAGTATAGGATTTTACATAAGAAGTAAATAAATGGCTTAGAGCCACCGCCCTAATAATTTCTTCTTTATTAAATCCACTTTGTTCGCCAATGATTGATATTGGTATTATTGCCACCAAACCGTGATTTCCTGATCCAGCGCTACTCATAACAGGCAGGGGATAACCAGACATCCTTGCTTCTGACGCCGACACTGTCAAAGCAACGGCCAAAGATTCAGTATCAACGACTTTTCCCCTGATAAATTTTCCAAAACCTACTCCAACATCTTCTTCCAAACCAGCATATGCAATTTTTTTATTCATCTCTATGCCATCAGATATAAATTCTATTTTTTCAATTTCAACGTTGTTCACAAAATCTATAAGATCATATATAGAAAAATCTTTTATCTTATTTTCGCTGTGACTATTGGCAACTTCATTGGTTGATTTATCTGACTTGATAACAAGATCGTCTTTACTCTCGAAAACTATATTGTCGTGTTTGTTCTTTATAATCACGACTGATTTGTGAGAGTAGTTCTCTGCTTCAATTTTTATATAAAGCCCCTCAATATCTTTTTTTAGTTCTAAATAAATAACATTATTTTTTATGATTTCTTTAGCTTTCTCTATATCTGAATTATTAACATCTTTTAATGCCTCTAAGCCATACTCAGATCTTCCACATACCATAGAAAGAGCAGCAGCAAAGATGATGCCCTTTTCTTTCGTTCCGGGAATTATAACAAACATGCCATTTTTTAAAATGTTTTTGTCTACAGATATAGTTAATTTAGAAATCTCTTCATTAAGTATCTCTTTTGCCCTTGAAACAGCATACGCCACAGCTCCTGGCTCTGTGCAACCCAATGCTGGTTTAACAGAATCTTTTAGGATTTGTAAAATTATATCCTTATTTAGCATCTTAGACCTCTCAATATAAGTTTAAATTCATATAATATACATACCATCAAGTATTTAAGATAATAAAATTAACCCTACAAAATATTTTATATCATTAAATTTTTTTGTCAAAATTATTTTATTTATAAAAATAATTTGTTTTAGTTTTCAACACATGCTTATAAAAAGTTGACTTTTATGATATCTCTCTTGTGCTTGAAGGAAAATATTTCAAAATAATATTAACCCCCCCCATGAATCACAAGGATTTCATTACCAAATCTTATTTGGCTTAATTTTAAAACTTTACAAAAGTTCTTCTAACTTGTCATACAAAAGCAAAACAGGGTGTAAATTGTTGGCAGAAAGCTTAGATGTAGTATTCAATCTACCACTGTAATCTTCAAACGTTTGCTTCTTCGCAGCGACAAGAGCATCTACATTGCCATTAAAATCACTAAGTATTTTCATTGTTAATTTTACAATAAAGAATACATATTTCTTTATCATAGAAAATTGTGCAAATCTATCCCATTCATTCACCACTCTAATAGAATTAATATAATCAATTGTCTTTTGAATGCCAAACTTTTCGTTTATCTTTTCAATAGTTTCGATTGTAAGTATGAAGTTCTTATCGGTTTTTCTTGTAATATAGTAAGCTAAAATAAAATCGTCTATAAAATAGTTATAGGCAATCCTTTCTGAAAGGTCTTTGCTAAAATATTTCGATAGCTCTTTGACTTTGTTTTCAAACTTCGACTTAAATATACCGTCTTTTATGGCATTTTCTTTATAGTATTCCAGATAGTTTAGCATTTCTTGCTTGTAGACATATTCTATTACCGAATCGCCAAAAAGATAAATTTGATTTGTGGCAAAGCGCTCAATAGCATAAAACATATCAATAATTGTTTGATAGATAAAGCTTTGGTCTACCTTGTTCTCATAAGAGAAAATCTCATTTCTGATATCTTGAACATCAAGCAAGTCATATATGAAGATCAAAGTTTTAATAATGCTTGTATAGGGATATCCAGTTAACATGTTTATCTTAGCAATTGCACCAACGCCGTTGCTGTTGACAATTAGATTTGTGATGTAGGTCGATGCTATTTCCTTTTTTAGTAGGTGTCTTTCTATAAATTCCTTATATACCTGCCTTGTAGAAGGTGCAAAATATAAAAGTGCATACTTATCAATTAAATGCTTATCAAAGTTTACCTCTTTCAAAAGGCTAGTATATACATGCATCTTCAAGAAAGACAGCATTATAGAAAGCTCTGGTTTTGTATATCCAATATGTGAATCAAACCTTGCAGCAAGAGCCTTTTTGCTTGGGAAACTATACTCTGTTTCGCTAAACAATTTTTGATTTTGGAGAGAATCTATCAGCTCGAAAAATACCTCTGGTTCATTTTTAGACCTAATTTCATCTAAAGATATAGCCAAGCTTTGCATATAGTTGTGATCAAGCACCCTTTGAACTACTTCAGGTGTAAGCTTTTTCAAGATCTTGTTTCGTTCATTTAGGTCTTTGACAACTTTCGACTCCAATAAATCGTTAAGTAAGATTTTAAGATTTACCTCTTGATCTGATAGGTCCACGCCTGCAGAATTATCCAGAGAGTCAGTATTTATTTTGCCGCCTAAAAGAGCATATTCAACCCTTGCTTTTTGTGTAAAGCCTAAGTTAGCGCCTTCTCCTACGACCTTAGCCCTTACTTCATTGGCATTTATTCTTACGTTGTCATTTGTTTTATCCCCTGCTTCTTCATGCGTTTCACCAGTCGCCTTTACATAAGTACCAATACCGCCCATCCAAAGCAAATCAACCTTTGCTCCGAGTATCAATTTTACCAGTTCATCTGAAGAAACGCTGTCTTTTTCAGTGCCCAGAAATACCTTTGCATCTTCGTTAAGCGGTATAGAACGTTCATCTCTTCTACATATAAAACCGCCTTTTGAAAGCAGTTCCTTATTGTAGTGTGTCCATGTAAGAGCGTTTTCAAAGAGCCTTTTTCTTTCTTTGTATGAAATTTCAATATCTGGATTTGGATCAATAAATATTTCTTTGCCATTTAGAGCAGCCTTTAGTTGAACATTTTTTAGCTCTATAAGAGCATTTCCAAACACATCCCCACTCATATCGCCAACGCCTGCTACTGTTATAACAGTGTTGTCTAAGTTTATACCACATTCTCTAAAGTGTCTCTTCGTGCAAACCAGGGCGCCCTTCGAAGTGATGCCTAATTCTTTATGATCATATCCAAACTTGCCGCCTGAAGCAAATGCATCTTTAAGCCAGAAACTATATTCTTCTTGAACAATTTCGTTTGCAATATCAGAAAACTTTGCTGTACCTTTGTCTGCAGCTACAACTAAATATGGATCAAAGTCATCATAACAAACTACATCCTTTGGTCTTATTTGCTGTTTCGAAACAGAATAGTTATCCGTAATATCTAACAAGCCTCTAATTAAAGTCTTATACGATTCAATGGCTTTTTCTTGTGCGTCGCCGTTAGACTGTTTTATTATAAATCCGCCCTTTGAACCAACAGGCACGATTACTGCATTTTTTACCATTTGTGTCTTCATAAGTTCCAGTATTTCAAGCCTAAAATCATCTTTTCGATCGCTCCATCTAATGCCGCCTCTGGCTACCTTACCTCCTCGTAAATGACACCCTTCCATCAAGTAAGAGTGAACATATATTTCATACATAGGCCTTGGCAATGGCATTTTAATAATCCTGGAAGAGTCTATTTTAAGTGAAATATAGTGATAAAGCTTTTCTTTATAAAAATTGGTCCTAATAGCCGAATCAATCACGTTTAAAATTGCATTTAAAATCTTGTATTCTTGTATGTTACTTACTTCTTCGAGCTTCTCTGCGATCTGGCCAAGAACATCGCTTGTTTTCCTTGCACCCTTTTCAATAGATGGATTGAACTTTTGTTCAAATAGGTCAATAAATAGCTTGGATATTTGTGAATACTTTACCAAAGTTGTAAACACAGATTTCCTTTTTAAACTAAAATCCACCTGCATTAAGTAATTACCAAAAGTCCTTAATAGGTCAATTGTTTTGTAGTCAAGAAATTCTTTAGTGGCAAGTGCGTTTAGCTCATCGTTTTCCACCACATTGTTTATTATTGCAATAAAATTGTCCTGAATAACTGATGCACTTTTTTCAACATCAAACTTTACGTTTTCGATGCTATAACTTTGAATAAGAATCTTTTTATCGCCTGCGCTAACCTCAGAAAAATTTCCATAAACTGCATTTAAACCTAAATTTTTTAAAATAGGCAATACCTCATACAAAGGTATTTTACAACATGAATAGATCTTAAAGCACAAATCATCATTTTGTTTTATAATCCTAACTTGTTTCTGACCTCCCTTTACGAGAGCATCAAAAGCATCACTATCTATTATTGCCTCTGCTGGCGACACGTTTAATTTATAGTCGTCACTGAAAAAAGATGAGTATGAAGAAGCAATTTTGTTGCCCTTTGATAATTTTTCATACTCTTGTTGCCAGTTCGAAAAATTTTGAGATGACATATTTAACTCCTTTCAAAATAATTACTCTGATATTTTAAGTAAATCTTTTTAACTTCTAAATCAGGCCCAAGATAAGCTAAAATCTTTATCACAAGAGCCCAAAACTCAATATATATTCAAAATTAGATGCAAGCTATAGCCTCTATTTCAACTCGAGCTCCCTTTGGCAATTTCGATATCTCAATAGCCGATCTTGCAGGCAACATAGTGTTAAAATGTTTTGCATATATTTCATTGACTAAGGCAAATTCATTTATATCAGTAAGAAATACCGTAGTTTTAACAACATCATCGAAATCTAACCCAACAGATTGTAGTATGGCCTTTAAATTTAGCAAGGCTTGGCCAAATTGAGACCTGGTGTCCTCGCCCACAAAATTTCCAGTTTTCGGATCTACCCCAAGCTGTCCCGACACAAAAAGAAATCCATTCGCCATTATTGCCTGCGAGTAAGGTCCTACGGCTGCTGGAGCGCTCTCTGTTGAAATCACCTTTAATTTTGACAAAATCTTCATCTCCTTAAGATTATAATATTTAAATTAAATAAACAAAATTAGAAATTCACTTTAGAAATAACATAATTTCTTTTTAATTATTCATCATAGATTCAATCTTTTTGCCAGTTGGAGTCCTGGCTAAACCAGCTTCAGAGGTCTCTTTTAGACTTTTTGGCATCAAACGTCCGATCTCATAAGAAGCCAATATCACCTCATCGGGTGGAATAACACTTTCAATACCAGCCAGAGCCAACTCAGCGGCGACCAGTGCGTGCACCGCCCCAAAAGCATTCCTCTTGACGCAAGGTACCTCAACCAATCCTGCCACAGGATCACAAACAAGACCGAGGCAGTTCTTCAAAGCCAAGGCAATCGCATGGCCAATCTGATCGGGACTACCTCCCATTAATTCCAGGACAGCAGCAGCAGCCATGGCCGAAGCCGAACCACATTCTGCCTGACAGCCGCCTACAGCGCCTGCTAATGTTGCGTTATTGCCTATTACCATACCAACGCCTGCTGCGGTGAACATACTCATAACTATTTTTTCATCAGAGAGCTTCATTTCCTCTGAAACGGATAAAATTGCTCCGGGCAAAATGCCACATGACCCGGCAGTTGGACACGCCACTACCAGTCCCATACAGGCATTAACCTCACTTACCGATAGAGCATAACAAATTGCCTTTTCTACCATTCCCCCTAAATAAGTATTTTTTCTAATGAAACTATCAAACTTTACTGCATTCGTGCCAACCATCTTGCTTACTGAATAATTATAATTTTTTCTGCCTTTTTCAACTGAATTCCTCATCACAGTCAATCTCTGGCTCATAGAATTAAAAATTTCTTCCTTACTTTTTTGCATTTTTTGAGCTTCACAAGACAAAACTATCTCAGAAATATTAGACTTATTTTCACCAGCCATAGAAATAAGCTCAGATATCTTAGAAAAAGAACTCACGTTAACCACCAGCCTGTGCCTTATGAATTATCTTTACGAAATTCAAATCTGACAGGTTAGATAAAATATTGTAAACATCTATACCAATATAGTCATCTGTTTCAATTGTCATCATAGCGTCTTTACCTCTTTCTAAACGGGATACGTACATATATGCTATGTTTATATTTTTATTAGAGATTATCTGAGTAATTCTTGCTATTATTCCTGGATAATCTTTATGACAAATAATCAAAGTTTCATAATTTCCTGTTAAATTGACTTCATATTTATCGATTTTTTTGATTATTACATTCCCTCCGCCAATAGATATACCCTGTACTGTTACTTTTAAACCCGACTTATCTGTCATTTCAAATTCAAGTGTATTTGGATGATCCACAGAAATATTAGATGGAACAAAGTTAACTTTTACACCCATATTAGCTGCAATATTGATAGCATCAGGAATTCTTTCATCTTCAGTAGAAAAACCCAGAAAACCAGCAGCAATAGCCCTATCGCTACCATGTCCTTTGTATGTTTTTGCAAAAGATCCATAAAGGTTCACTTTAACCTCAGTTGGGGTATCTCCCAAAATAGCCCTTGCCATACTAGCCAATTTAAGCGCTCCTGCAGTATGAGAGCTTGATGGCCCAATCATAATTGGACCTATAATGTCAAATACGCTTTCCATAGTCATCTCCTAATATTATTCGAAAATCTTCTTAAAGCCTTCTAAGATTAAGAGGAACAAAATCAATAAAAACTTTTTTCTCTATTCCTAAATTAATTCAACTTCGTATTGATTGTTTTCTAAAAGTGATTTAATACTGTAAATATGATCTCTATCAAATACCTCAAGATCAATAATCACTTCAGCATTGCCTAAATTTATATCTCCTCTTTCTCGGTTATGAAATACCGATAGCACATTCGCTCCTGATTCAGCCACCAATTGAAGAAGTCTCCACAAAGACCCTGGTCTGTCTGAAAGGACTACTTTAAAGCTCGCTTTTCTAAAGGATTTTACAAGCCCTTTGTTTATAATACGCGATACCATATTTATATCTATATTTCCACCACTTATAACTGCCGCTATTTTTTTATTTGAATAATCCTTAAGCCTATACAACAATGCAGCAACAGAAGTTGCACCTGCACCTTCGGAAATCGTCTTGATTCGCTCCATCAAGATCAAAATAGCATCAGCAATTTCATCCTCATCTACAAGAACTATATCATCAACATATTTTTTTATTATCTCAAAAGTAATTTCTCCAGGCTTTCCAACAGCTATTCCATCGGCAATAGTAGGAGATCCTTTATAAAGAGATGGAATCCCTGATAAAAGAGCCTCTTTCATAGATGGCATATTTTTAGCTTCAACACCAATAATTTTTACACTGGGTTTTATCTGTTTAACTGCAACAGCTATGCCAGAAATAAGGCCTCCACCGCCCACAGGAACTACAATTACGTCCACATCGGGCATATCCTCCAATATCTCCAAACCGATAGTGCCCTGACCTGCAATAACGTCAAGATCGTTGTAGGGGTGGACAAAAATCAACTTTTTTTCTTCCTGTAATTTCCTGGCAGCATCATTTGCCTCATCAAAGCTGTCACCTTGCAATATTACATTTGCTCCATAACCCTTTGTAGCTTTTACTTTAACTATAGAAGCCTTTGATGGCATAACTATAAATGATTTTACGTTTAACAAATTAGCGCTTAGGGCGACACCCTGTGCGTGATTTCCTGCAGAAGATGCTACTACGCCTAATTTCTTCTCTCTTGCAGACAAATTAAAAATTTTATTGTATGCGCCTCTAAGTTTAAATGAACCAGTACGCTGATAATTTTCCATTTTTAAATAAATGCTATTTCCTGTCATACCAGAGAGCGTATTGCTATAAGCAAGCTCTGTTTTATATGCGACATTTTTCAATGTCTCACGAGCATTTTCTATTTCTTTTTTAGAGATATTCATAAAATCTCCTTTTTGTCTCTACGAGTTAATAATAACCTTCAATATTATAAAAATTTTATTACAACAGATCTCTTTTGTCAAATAATTTTTATATATTACAAAATATTGTATAAAAATTTTTAAACCCATAACTTGCCAATATTAAATAGATATACAAATCTGCGGTAAAGGCAATATATTCTGACTTGACATTAAAATTTTATAGTTTCATACTTATTAAAATATCTTTTTAGGAGGGATAAAATGCAACAGGGGATAGCGTCGATAAAGGCAAGAGAAATTTTAGACTCCAGGGGAAATCCAACAGTAGAAGTAGATTTATCTTTAGAGTGTGGTATAACAGCTAGAGCCGGAGTGCCATCAGGTGCATCTACAGGATCAAAGGAAGCAATCGAACTAAGAGATAACGATAAAAAAAGATTTCACGGCAAAGGCGTACTAAAGGCAGTAAGCAACGTAAACGAAATAATTGCCCCGAATTTAATAGGCATGGACGTCACCAAACAAAGACAAATTGATTCTTTGATGATAGAATTAGACGGCACTCCAAATAAGGCTAAGTTGGGTGCGAACGCCATACTTGGCGTATCTCTTGCGGTCGCAAGAGCAGCAAGCTATTTCTCAGATCTCCCACTCTATCAATACATAGGCGGCCCAAATGCGAATTTATTGCCTGTCCCATGCATGAACGTTATGAACGGTGGTGTCCATGCAAACTGGCAGGGAGCTGATTTTCAAGAATTTATGATTGCTCCTTACGGAGCTATCACCTTTAGAGAAGCCTATGAATGGTGCAGCGAAATTTATCAATCTCTTAAGAGTCTGCTAAAAGAAAAAGGCTATAGCGTAGGCGTAGGAGACGAGGGTGGATTCGCTCCGCTTGTAAAATCCAATGAAGAACCCTTTGAACTGATGAGCAAAGCCATAGAAATTGCAGGCTTAAAAGTTGGTCCGCAGGTTGGGTTCGCTTTAGATCCAGCATCAAGCGAATTTTATAAAGAGGGAAAATATATCTTAAGAAGAGAAAAGAAAGAGTTAGAACCTGCCAAAATAATAAAATACTATGAGAAAATAGTAAACAATTTTCCACTTGTATTATTGGAAGATGGTCTTGCCGAATATGACTGGGATTCCTGGAAACTTTTAAACAAAGCTTTAGGTGAAAAGATAGAGATAGTAGGTGATGATATATTCGTTACAAATATAGAAATAGTAAAAAGAGGCATTGCTGAAAATATTGCAAACTCTGTTTTGATCAAGCTAAATCAGATAGGCACTCTTTCAGAAACTCTTGATACAGTAAGATATTCACAAAATGCAAAATGGGGAACTTTCGTATCTCACAGAAGCGGCGAAACTACTGACAGCTTTATTGCAGATTTCACTGTAGCAATAGGTTCTGGACACCTCAAAACAGGCGCGCCAGCAAGAGGAGAAAGGGTCGAAAAGTACAATCAACTGATGAGAATTGAAGAGGAGCTTGGAAAATATGCAAAATATGCTGGCAAAAATGCTTTTATAAGGCCCGTAAACTTCTAAAATTTATCCCAATATTAGAAATCCCTACCATAAAATTTATTGTAGGGATTTCTTTTTTTTGATATCATAGATAGTTATGATAAATATAATTAATTTAGATAACAGAATTTAAATTGGATATCAACTTATTAGATTTATTCAAAGATTCATCTTTAATATCCTTTTTCGTTTATCAGGAATCAGGTAGAATAGTTTTTGCAAATCGTTCTTTTGCTAACCTAATAGGCAGAGAACTTGATGAGATAATCGGCAAGACATTTTTTAAATTTATACTCCAAGACAAGACAGAAAAATTAGAATCAGAAAAGATCATTTTAAGGAGAATCGCAGGAGAAGATTTTGTAAAAGAACTCTCAGAAGTTAATTTTTTAAGAAAAGATAAAGCTTTAATAAGTACTTATTTAACGTCATACACAATTGACTTTCAAGGAAAAAAATCAGGTCTTGCAATAATAATAGACAAATCTACTGAAGATTCTTATAAGAAATTATTAACTTCGCTCTTAAAGATAAACCAACTCCTACAAAAAGAAAAGAATAAAGAATCCCTTATCGATAGCGTCTGTAAAGTCCTTGTAGAAGAAATTGGCTATTTTATTGCTGTTTTTGGCAACGTAGATGAAAATAAGCTATTCAATCCTATTTCTACAAAGACAAAAGATAAAAAAATAAGCAAATCACTTGAACTTTTTTTAAAAAATTACAAAATCAGTGTAGATTCGAATACCATATACGGAAGAGGTTCAATTTCTGAGGCATATCATACAAAAGATATCTCATTAAGAGTAAATGTGTCAAGCAATCCAAACCATTCATATTGGGTTGATTTTTACAAAAAACATAATATAGAATCTCTGTGTGCCATACCTGTCGTCAGAGACGAAAAGGTTGAATATATAATTTTAATATTAGATACCTTTAAAGGCTCATTTTCTTTAGAAAACCTGAATCTTCTTGAGGAGTTAAAAAGAGATTTATCCTTCGCATTCGAAAAAATTGAAAAAGATAGCTTGTTAAATATAATGAAACAGGCGATAGATCAAACTCATGAATGGGTTTTAATAACAGATAAAAATACAAACATTGTATTTGTTAACGATTCAGTTCTAAAAATAAGTGGCTATTCAAGAAAAGAGCTAATGGGCAAAAATCCTAATATCTTCAAATCAGGGCTAATAGAAGAAGAAATCTACAAAAATATGTGGAACAGATTGTCTAACAAAAAAACCTTTAAACATGTATTTGTAGATAAAGCAAAGGATGGACATATTTTCTATCTGGATGTCTTGATATCACCAATAATAGAAAATGAAAAAATAGAATATTATATATCCCTTGGTCGCGATGTAACTGAACTTGTAAGATATGAAGAAGAAAATAAAAAGAAGCAAAACCAGATAAACCTCATGATTGAAGGCCTTCCAAATCCTGCCTGGCTTATAGAAAACTACAGAATAATTTACCAGAATAAGGCTGCCGAAACTATTTTTAAATCAAATATTAACGGTTACTGCTGGAATGAAATATATAAAAGTAAATTCATTACAAGTGACCAAACGAGTGAATTTAAAAACGCTAAGGCTGAAAAGTTTGAAACATCGTGTAGTTTTTGTTTATTAAAATCTGCTCATAGAGAGAAAAAAGCAAAGAGTTGTCTGGTAAATTTTAATGGAAAATTTTTTGAGACCTGGTGGGTGCCTGTAGCGCCTGATAAATCGCTACACTATGCAATAGACGTGACAAGGTACAAAACAATGGAAAAAAAATTAAAAGAGATCTCAAATACTGATTATCTAACAGGACTTCCCAACAGAAGATATTTTATTGAAAAACTTCAAGAAGAAATTGAGAGATATAGGAGATCAAACTTGGTCTTTTCAATGGTAATGTTAGATCTCGATCACTTCAAAAGAATTAACGACATATATGGTCACGATATGGGAGACAGGGTATTAGTTGGATTTTGTAATGCTATCAAAAAAAGGCTTAGAAAGATCGATACTTTCGCAAGATTTGGTGGTGAAGAATTCATGATAATCTTACCAAATACAGATATTGAAAATGCCATAATTCTCTCAGAAGATTTGAGAAGTCTCACAAGTAAACTGAAAATAAATGATATAAAATTCACTGTAAGCATAGGGATTGTCGACGCTTGCAGTGAAGATACTGTCGATACTTTGATAAAAAGTGTAGATGATATGCTTTATGAAGCAAAAAATTCGGGAAGAAACTGTATAAAATTTAAAAAGTTTTGCAATTAAATTTTACATTTTGATTTGTTTATTATAAAATAAATAAAACTCCGAGTTCTTTTGACCTAAGGCCTTGAGCTATGGCAAAGAACCACTTAACGGTTGATCGGGAAACTGGGCAGCCCCCTATTGGAAAGGAGACATTTTATTTTTATGCGCGATTTATCTTGTTTGTTAGCTTTATATTCAGGTTTCTTATCTTCCTTTTTATCCTTTTTCTCAAATCTAAATTATTTATACCACAAATTCTAAATGAACAAAATTTTTCCTATAGAAGGGGGGATAGAAATATAATATCAGTTTATAATTTTAGATAAAAAGGAGTGAATCTAATTTGAAAAAGGGTATTGTTGCAATCGTTGTTTTGTTATTAGCTGGAATTTTTATCGCAGGGTGTGCGACCTCTAACAAGGGTGCAAATCAGCAAACAGAAAAAGTAAATTTATACCTTTATGGGGCTGGAACTTTAGCCAGGCCATTTAAAGAGATTGATGCAGCCTTTGAGAAAAAATATCCGAATGTTTCCATAAAATCTCAATTTGGTGGAAGCGTAAAAATGGTAAAACAGGTCACCGATCTACATCAGCCAGGTGATATTATTGCAGTTGCCGACTACAACGTAATCCCAAAATATATGTTTGGGGAAAATGGTCAAACAAAATATACCGATTGGTATGTCGGCTTCGTAAACAACTCTATTACCTTCGTGTATACTGATAAAAGCAAATATGCCAACGAAATAAATTCAAACAACTGGTACAAGATACTATCAGAAAAGGGCGTTCAAATTGGCAGATCAAATCCAAATACCGATCCATCAGGCTACCAAACTCTTCAAATGTTAAAACTTGCCGGTCAATACTACAAAGACCCATCCATTTACGAAAAAGTTCTCGCAAATGCCCCAGAAAAAAACATCAGAGATACAGAAACAGAACTACTGAGCTCACTTGAAGCTGGTCAGATTGATTATCTTGCTATTTACAAATCTGATGCACTTCAACATCATTTAAAGTACTTAGATTTGCCAACACAAATCAACCTTAGCGATCCAAAATACTCAAATATTTATAAAGAGGCAGTAGTAGATACAAAAAATGGGGAACTCCCAGGAAAGCCGATTATATATGCTATAACTATTCCAAATAACTCTAAAAATACTGAGTGGGCCATAAAATATGTTGAATTTTTGTTTGGTCCAGAGGGTCAAGCAGTAATGAAGAAGAGCGGCTTTGGGGTTATAGAAAAACCTTATGCAAATGATATGTCTAAGGTTCCAGCCGAACTCAAACAATTTGTAAGTGAGTGGCCAAAATAGTAATATGAAAAATATGTTGAACAGCAAGAGGATACATTTTAATTGGTTGTTTCTAAGCTTTTGGTTATTCGCAATGATAATCTTAGGCTTTATTCTGCTACCTCTTTTAGAAATGCTATTCGAACAACCAATTGGTCTCATTTTAAAAGTAGCCCAAATGCCTGACGTTACTAACTCAATATTGTTGAGTTTAGAGGCCTCTTTTATTACTGCAATTATAGCCGCTATCTTTGGAACTCCTCTATCATACATTCTCGCAAGGGGTCAATTCCCCTATAAATCATTGGTTGAGGCCATAGTAAATCTTCCTCTTGCTGTTCCTCATACAGTTGCAGGTATTGCATTGTTATTTGTTTTTGGCAGAACAGGTCCAATAGGTCGCATAACACAAAATTTTGGAATTAGCTTTTGGGGGACCATATTTGGAATAATAGTTGGGATGCTCTTTGTAAGCTTGCCATATATGGTAAATTCTGCAAGATTAGGCTTTGAAAGCGTTGATATCAGAATAGAAAAGGCTGCCAGAACTCTCGGAGCATCAAATAGCCAGGTTTTCTTCCACATATCCCTCCCGCTCGCCTTTAGATCTATTTTAAGCGGCATAGTTCTTACCTACGCCAGATCTATTGCCGAATTTGGAGCAGTTATTATACTAGCATATCATCCAGAAACGGCGCCTGTAAAAATCTATGAGCTCTTTCTCACAGGTGGCTTAAAACAGTCCTCTGCTGCCGCAGTATTGCTATTAATTGTTACTATTTCAACTTTTATACTATTTCGCTACTTAACCAATTTTAACAAATCGAGGTCATAGGCATACAGTGAGCTTTCTTAAAGTTTCAAATATTCAAGCAAAAATTGAAAATTTTCTTTTAAAGAATATATCTTTTGAATTAGAGAAAGGTCAGATTTTGGCAATCTTAGGGCCTAGCGGCGCAGGCAAAACACTTTTATTAGAAACTATTGCAGGCTTTTACACGCCCACTAGCGGCCAGATTTATCTTGACGACCAGAACATCACCACATTGCCAGTAGAAAAAAGAGAAATAGGTTTTATGTTTCAAGATTTTGCGCTTTTCCCTCACTGGACAGTTAAGGAGAACATACTCTCTCCTATTAAATTCTCAAAAAAATATAAGAAAACAAATTTTGATCCAGAAGAGATAATAAAAATGCTTCACATTGAAAACCTTTTGGGCAGGTATCCCTCCAACTTAAGCGGTGGAGAAAAACAAAGGGTCGCCTTAGCAAGGTCTTTAATTACGAACCCTAAAATGTTTTTGTTTGATGAACCTATGTCAGCCCTTGATGCCCGAACAAGAGAAGAGCTTAGAGAAGAGCTATTACAAATCTTAAAAAAACTTTCTCTCAGTGCAATATATGTAACCCACGATCACGTCGAAGCATTTACCTTGGGAGATCTTGTTGGAATAATTAAAGATGGAAATTTAATTCAAGTTGGAGAAAAAAATCAAATATTTAGAAAGCCAAACTCTAAATTTGTTGCTGATTTTGTAGGGACAGAAAATTTATTTTCATCAAAAATTCAATTTATAAAAAATATCTCCTCCGATCTTTCCCTTATAAAAGCAGAATACAATCAGCTTACGTTTGAAATATATTCAAAAGAAAAGCCCTCATTAAAAGACAGCGCTCTTCTGTGTATAAGGCCTGAAGATGTGACCTTTTTAGACGAATCAGAAAGGGAAAGCCATAACTTAAAAAATACGATAACTCTTGAGGTTATAGACATTGTTCAGATTGATTTCTATTATAAAATTTTTCTAAGAGGCGATATCTCTCTAAAAGCGATATCTTTAAAAGATACTATCAAAAAGTACAAAATTAAAATAGGCGAAAAAGTAAACGTACACATTGATCCTGAATCTATCCACATCATAAAAGATTAAGCAGTTCTTAATGATCTTTAGCCCCCTGGCTCCAATTAACATATTTTACATAGCTTGTATGCTTGAGCCTTTCCAGAAGATCCTTTAGATCATCTTCATTTATATCGCCTGATAAAATATTAAATATTATTTTGCTTTCACCTTCTTTTGACGACTCTATTCTCATATTTTTCACAGAATAGCCCAATTGTCTCAAAAGCTTTCTTGTTACGTTGAAAACCTTGTCCTCATTGTCGTGCTCTACTCCAACACAAACAGAGATAATAAAATCGTTTGCAGTTAATATAGGCAAATTATTTACAGCCCCAACAATTGTCCTTAGAAATGTGTTAGTAAGCAAGATAAAAATAGTAGCCATAGCAGCTGGCATCCACTGTTGGGCTCCAGAACAGGCGCCGACTGCCGCAGAGCACCAAAGAGTGGCAGCAGTGTTTATACCCCTTATGTTTATGCCCTCTTTCATAATAGCACCTGCACCTAAAAACCCCACTCCAGAAACGACATAAGCAACAACCCTTATATCGCTAACTCTTCCTCCCATACGAAGCCCAAGGTCAACAAATATGGCAGCCCCAAGGGCAACCAGAGTATTAGTCCTCAAGCCAGCAGGATGTTGTCGCCATTGACGCTCAACCCCTATAAGCGTGCCAAGCACAAATGCAAGAAGTAATCCAAAAAATGTCTGCCCCAAACCCATTGTCTGATCCATATTTCACCTCAATCCTATTCAATTTTTTTTAATTATAAATTTTTAAGTTTAAAATAATCTTATACTAATATATATTTTATATGAGAGAGTAAAGTCTTTTAAGAAGAGCTCTCAGAGTATTCGTAAAAATATCAACTGAACCTTATTTATAAATAAATAAAAATTTTTAATCATATTTTAATAACAATAGTCTATTAAAATGATATAATATGTAATTAATTATTAAAGTCAACAAAAGGAGCTAAAAAATGTCGATTTTTAAATGTAAGAAATGCGGTTATACAAAAGAAGGTCGATGCAAACCGAAAAAATGTCCTGAGTGCAAAGAAGAGAACTCTTTTGAGAAAGTAGAGCTTGAGAAAGATAAGTAATAATTTTCAGTCATTTAAATTGTGTTAAAATATTCCCATAAGCAGGGTAATTTAAATTGAGAAAATTTACTTATGCCTGTTAGTCAAAATTTAGTCAAGAATTAAACTTATAAGGAGAAATAAGATGAGAATGACGCCACAAAGGAAGGTTATAATAGACATATTAAAGGGCACAAAATCGCATCCTGATGCGCTTTGGATTTATCAAAACGCTACAAAGAAGATACCCAGGATGGGTCTTGGGACCGTGTACAGGACGCTGGATCAGCTTGAAAGAGAAGGAGAAATAAAGAGAATTGACTTCAAGGGAATTGCTCACTACGATGCAAATGTTCATATTCATCCGCATCTTTTATGTTCAAAATGCGGAAAAATAGTAGATATTAGCGAAAGTTATGACTTTGATGTGAATAGCCTTGATCTAAAGGGATTTAAAGTTGAATCTGTCAATCTTGACATTATTGGTATTTGTCCAGAGTGTCAATCAAAAAAGGAGGCAAACTAAAATGCCTATAGTCACTATAGAATTGTTAGAGGGAAGAACAAAAGAACAAAAAAAACAGATTGCAAAGGATATAACTGAAACAATAGTAAAGAATGGAAATGCCAAGCCTGATGCCATTACAATTTTGTTTCACGATCTAAAGACTGACGACATTGCAAAAGGTGGAAAACTTCTATCAGAAAAATAATGGAAAAAAAACTTTATGCACCTGACATAGTTAAGTTAAAGGGCGTCAGGAAATTTTCTATGGTTACCGTATACGATTATACCAGCGCCCTTTTGACATCTATGACTGATATAGATACCATACTTGTTGGAGATTCACTCGCTATGGTAATGCTGGGTCATGAGAATACCCTTAGCGTAACAATAGATGAGATGCTAATTTTCCTTAAAGCCGTAAAAAAGGGTGCGCCAAACAAAATGATTGTCGCCGATATGCCATATCTTTCATATCAAATTGACATAAAAGATGCTATAGAAAATGCGGGGAAGCTTATAAAAGCGGGTGCTGATGCAGTAAAAATAGAAGGTTTTGAATATCCAATACCTGAAGTTACCAGTAGATTAAGCAGCATTGGCATACCAGTTATAAGTCATCTTGGACTAACCCCTCAGCACGTTCTAAAATTTGGAGGCTTTAAAACTCAGGGTAACACAAAAGAAGATGCAGATAAGATTATTAGTGCCAGCAAAGAGCTTGAAGAGTGCGGAGCTTTTTGTGTTCTTTTAGAAGCTATTCCAGAAGAGATATCAGAATTAGTTACAAAAGAATTAAGAGTGCCTACTATTGGTATAGGTGCAGGAAGATTTGTAGATGGTCAGGTTTTAGTTTGGCAAGACCTTTTAGGAATTAATCCAAACAGAGTTCCAAAATTCGTTAGAAACTACGCAAACATAAAAGATGCTATAATCGAGTCCTTAAACAGGTATCATCTCGATATTGTAAATTCGACCTTTCCATCATACGAAGAAGCCCACCATTTAAAAAGAGTCTAAGAGCTCTAATACCCTTTTTTTTACATCTTCTATGTCCTTGCCACCATCAATGTATTGAATTGGGACTTTACATTGATCTATAGGTTTTGATGGTGGCCACTGAAGATTCATTCTGATCCTTGCCTCCTCCTCAGTATACCCCCTGCTTTTTATCAATCTATTTAGTCTAACTTCAAACGGAGCGTCTACAATCCAAATATTATCGAAATCACCTTCCATATTTGCCTCGAAAAGTAAGGGAATCTCTACGAATACTGTCTTGCTATTTTCTGACATTTTACCTAAACGCTCTTTCACCCTGGGCCATATAAAATCTTCAAGTTTTTTTTTCATTGATTTATCTCTTGAGATGATCAGAGCAATCTTTCGCCTAAGCCCCTGAATATCAAAATTTGTATTTTCTGTAAAATAGTCTTTAAACAAGTTGTAAATCTCTTGAAAATTTTCATTAAAAATCTCTTTAGATATTTCATCAGCAGAATAAACTTCGTATCCTAATTCTCTCAAAAAATTTAATACTTCACTTTTCCCCGCTCCTTGAGAGCCAGTAATAGCTACCAAACATCTTTTTTTCTTCATACATCATCGCACATTAAAAAGATAATATGCTCAGCGTTGCTCCAAATGACCAGCTTCTACCAGTATCATTATCATTTTTCTGATTAATAATATAAAACTCTATTGGAGTTGATGCCGTACCGATAGTAAATCTAAATCCCTCACTCATCCTTATCCATGGATATGGTATCGGAATAGTTTTTGAAAAACCAAAGTAATACTTTGTATCATAAGGAGCGCCAGATTCACTCCTCGAAAATTCTATCTCAGAAAAGATATAATCAATTCCTAGTCTATTAATAATATCATTTTTGTTTAGAACATCAGCATACTTTACAAGATATATATTTCTAGTATCCCAAAAAGCGTTGACAGTCTGACCTCCAGTTCTCAAATTGTCATCGAGACCTCTAAAGTGAATCATCCAGTTATTGCCAATATAATAATCAAGATCCAGTCTCAAATTAATCCATGAATTTCTGCCCACAGTATAGTATGAAGAATATGCATAACCACCAAACCTATTTGAATTTACTCCTAACACTACCGGTCTGCCTATATTCGTTTCATATTCAAGATTTGTATTAAGATGCCTATCCGCCCTCATATAAAAGTCGTCATTGGGGTCCAGGTGAATGCTGCCAATGCGTAAATATGTATTTTTTATAAAGTTATCCATCTCTACCATTGCACCAATTTTTTCAAAACCGCCAGTAAACGATCCAGTATTTGAGGAAAAACTGCTCACACTTCCTCTTTGTGAAGTAAAGTCGAAGTTATCCAATCTTCCATAAAAACCTAAATACTCAGGATTGTATAAATCTGTTGACTTATAAAGATCCCACCTCCATGCAAAGTGAGGTTTTGTAAACATTATTCTATCAAAGTATCCCCACTCATAATGAGCATTCTTTGTATCCCAATCCACGTTGGCCCCAATCAAGCCTCTTCTGTCTCTTGATTTGCTATAATCCAATCTAATATCAGAAGAAATATTTGTAATCACATTATTGCCTATCTTAGAGAGATCACCTTTATAAGACTTGATTGGGACATGCTGTTCAATATATCCTACAGTTGGATCCGCCTTTCCAAGAATATATTGATCGCTTATATGTGTATTGTTAAAGTTAGCCCAGAAAGAATAGTCCTGTTTATGTAGCCTATTCGTGGTGTCATATACAGAACCGCCAACCTGTCCAGAATAGTCATAGTTAATTACCAGACCTTGATCTGCAGTATCAGACCATGTAATATTTAATCTTTTAGTAATAATAGGCACAACTCCCAGGACCAGTTTGCCTGGTGTACTGCCAATCTGCCCTGCCCCCGCGACAGGAATATATATAGTATTTGGAAATAATGTATCCTTTTGTCTTGGTATATTTATATATTCAATTTTTCCATCAGCCATTAATACAGGAACCTTTGCGCCTTCTGCAAGCGCCTTATCTGTAACACCGACTGGCACCATAAAGCTCTTTCCTGGTTTTTGCATATCCTTATAGGTTATCTCAATTGTTTCGTTTCCAATTTTTACAGTTTTCGTAACGTTTGATTTGGCATCTTTATCTTGATATGTAAAAACTTGTCCGTCTATTAAAAGAATTTGACCGTTTATTGCGCTATTTGTATCCATAACCATACTTTCACTGGCATAAGAAAAGTTATTCGACATACAAGCGCTAATAGTAAGAAAAAAGAGAGCGCATGTAAAAATACTCTTGTTAGAATTAAAAAATTTTAATTTTGATAAAGAAAATAATTTTAAGATACATTCTCTCTTATTTGATAACAACAAACGAAGTTGATACAATCTCTCTTTAAAAACTACAAAATCAAAAATATTATTATTTGTGTTGTTATAAATTATTTTTTTATTAAGATTTATATTAAATTTCACGGCTCCTGATAAATAAACCCTTCAAAGAAAATATGTATATTGTCGTTAGATGATGTTCCTTCAAGAAAAACAGCTCGTTTTTTTACTGGAGTTTGCTCTAAGCTGCTTAGGATCTCAAAACCAGTTTTTTCCAGGACTGTCTTCGCATCACTGATAGAAAGCCCCTCAATAGTTGGAATTATACCCATTACTTCAGCCTCTCTGAGCCTTAAGTCCAGGCCCCACTTACCAAATTTATATGACATAAATAAGTTATATCTCTCCAACCTAAGATCTGGATAATTCTTTTTGACCCAGTCATAAACGTTATCAATTCTCACGGCATCTTTCTTATAAGCATCCTCCAAAGAATACAATTCTTTAGATGTGCCAAAAACTACTACTATGCCGCTTTGTGTCCTGAAGACCACATTGTCTTCTGGATCTGCGTTTGCAAAGTTTTGAGGTGTTAAGATAAAGCATATTAAAGTTACGAAAAACAATATGCCAAAAATTTTAATATTAAATTTTCCAAAAATCATCGAATTTATGTTCACATCAAATATACCTTACTAAGTTTTTTAAAAAAGTTGTCAATAAAGACCTTATAAGATTCGAAATCCGGTGGGGGATCCTGATCTAAAAGGGTCAAAAGATAATACTGTTGTGCTTGATCTACACCCAGATTCATTTTTTCAATCTGCGAATACGCTAACCTTATCATTCTTACCTGTAAGGGCAAGAAATCTAAACCGTAAATGCTCGTCTCTTTTACATTATAAAGATCTGGAAAATACGTAACCTTTTCTAAGGCATCCCTGATATCGAGAAAGTGAAGCATTCTTTTATCAACTTTATCGTTCAAAGCCTTCTCAAAATCTGGATTATCAATAGGAATTGATTCATTCTTCAATCTATGCTCTGCGTTAGTATAAGCTGAAAAGAGCTCATTTGGCACTTCCTGAGCATGTCCAAGAATATAGATAGCCTTTACAGAGTCTTCTTCAGAAAGAGACTTTAATTTAGGCAGGTTACCTCTTGAAAAGGTATAAAAATACTTATATGAAAGATCATTTGCTTTTTGATCCCATATCTGGACTATCTCCTGCGATAAGTTTACAACATCAGCATATGCGTCTCTATGAAAGGGTAAAAAATTAGCAAACGACAAAGAAGCAAATAAAAAGTTAGCAAAAAATAAAAGAAAGAAGATCTTTCTAAAAATTAGCAAACTATTGATCTGACATATCTTATTATTTTTAAACTCTTTACACTTTATAATATCTCATACTCCCCAAAGTAGTTATTTTCTAATATCAATATATTCACTTGATCCAAACTTCCCTTTAAGTTCCTTTTGAAGAGTCTCATTTTTAGCTTGAAGTTCAGAAACTCTTTCTTGTAACTGAGAAATCTGCGATAAAAGCCTTTGTCTTTCATTTTGCGAAGGCTGATTTTGATTCTGAGAAACATTTTGTTCATTTGCTGGTAGCTTGTTTCTAAGTACATTATTCTCTTTTACTAATTCAGACACCATTGCCTGACTTTGTTGGAGCTGCTGTTCGAGATTATTTGACGACACTTCCTGCGGTTTAAAATACGCAATAGACAATAAGGCTACAAATACAATTACTAACATAAAAGCAAAGTCAATAAATGGCATAAGAAAGGTGATGCGCCTCTTCGGAGAAGCCATTTTATGAAAGTCTTGCCGAAACAGCCGACAAAATTACCGATATCAAAAGGCCAGTAATTGTCGCCTCAATCTTAATAGAAACACCATAGCCTACCATCTCAACATTGTGAGCAGCAATAGCCGGGCCAATAACCTGACCCAAACCAAAAAGAGTCACGACAAGACCCAGCCCCTGAGCTACTCCACCCATTGTAATGAGTTTTTCCTGTGGAATTTCTTTAGAAATAAGACCCGCCCAAGCAGCCCCTACAGGAACAATTGCAGCCCAAACAGTACTTCTAGCTACGAAATATACTAGCGGAGCCACAATTAAAAGCAAAAACAATATCATTACCAGATCGATCCTTGCTTCAATAAAATCTGTCAAGCCCGATCTTTTGGTGTTTAAGCTTCCTTCTTTCATTCTTTAAATTTCACCTTTCATCAATTAATTTTATGATATTAAAATTTTAACAGAAAAGAACGGCAATTTACTATTTTTAAGAATTTTTGTTTTTTAACCACTCTTTGAATATCGTAAAGAACAAAAATAACAGGCCAATAAACCAAAGTATCGGAATCCCATATTCTATTACTGGAGGATTAGGCATACTAAGAGATACTCCATTTGGAGTCTTAGTTTGAGCTTGTTGATTTTTACTTAAACCAATGTTAATTGTTCCGTTACTCTTTTCGACGCTTGCACCTAGGTTAAGCGCAGTTAATTCCAAAGGTACCATTGTTCTGTCCTGGTAGATAAAGGCAGGGGCAAGCATTTTTTCATCTTTACTGTTGACATTTACAAGAGAGCTTTCTATAAAAAATTCTATGCTCTTGTCACCTAAGGATACCTTCACAACTCTATGCTGCTCATCCCAGGTTACAGTTGCGTTCATTGCCTCAGATACAAACCTTACGGGGACATAAATCAAACCATATCTGACCACAGGAGGGACATCGCTCTTTATTTCCTTTCCGTCAACTATGATCTTCAGATCCTTAGCAACGCTAATGTTTGCATCCAATATCTTTGAAGCGCCCACTGGCGTTTCATTTTGAGCAATCGCGCAAGGCGCAAACAACAATAAAAAAATAAAAATAAAAAGAATTCTTTTCATCTTTTCTAAAAACCGATAAAACTTTCCATTATTTTCTTACTCCCTATATAAAAATATGTTAATATTATACATTATTTTTTATCAAAAAGATAAATATCAAATAGAAAAATATCAGAATAATCTTATCATAATTTAGATAATAAAATCCTTGATAATATAGCCATATTTAAACCTTAATATTTTATTCCCACTCTATCGTTGCAGGCGGTTTTGAGGATATATCATACACAACTCTATTCACTTCATCCACTTCATTTACAATTCTTCTAGAGATTCTATCAAGCAAGTCGTATGGAATTCTCGCCCAATCAGCAGTCATTGCGTCATCACTTGAAACAATTCTGAGAACTACAGGATAAGAGTATGTTCGTTTATCACCCATAACTCCCACGCTCTTTATTGAAAGCAAAACAGCAAACGCCTGCCACACGTCTCTATACAAACCTGCATTAAATATTTCTTCTCTTACAATTGCATCTGCATCTCTAAGGATTCTTAATTTTTTTCTAGTTATCTCCCCTATCATCCTTATTGCAAGGCCTGGACCAGGGAAGGGGTGTCTATAAACTATTTCATCTGGCAAACCCAGCTCCAAAGCAAGAGTTCTTACTTCGTCCTTAAAAAGATTTCTAAATGGCTCCAGAAGCTTAAATTTCATATCGTCAGGAAGACCTGCCACATTATGGTGAGACTTTATTCTCACAGCCTTACCTCCGACACTCACAGCACTCTCGATTACATCAGGATAAAGAGTTCCCTGCACCAACCAGCCAAAGTCCCCCATTCCCTTTATTGCATCTTCAAAAGTTCTTATAAACTCTTCGCCAATTATTTTTCTTTTATGCTCTGGATCCGAAACGCCTTCTAATTTTGACAAAAATCTTTCTCTTGCATCAATATATTTTACATTTAAGCGAAATTCTTCACCAAATACTCTTTTAATCTCCTTATTTTCATTCTTCCTCATAAGTCCTGTATCAACATAAAAACATGTTAGGTTTTCGCCAATAGCCTTATGAACAAGAACTGCCGCAGCGCTTGAGTCCACTCCACCAGAAAGTGCACATATCACCTTTTGGTCGCCCACCAACTCTTTAATTTTTGAGATAGCATCCTGAATAAACGTAGCCATAGACCAGGTGGGTTTTGCCTTACATATATTAAAAACAAAGTTTCTTATTATTATTTGGCCCTGTTCAGTATGGGCTACTTCTGGATGAAATTGCACAGCATAAATGTTCTTCTCAAGCGAGCAAACGCTTGCAAATTTTTTATTTTCAGTCAAAGCTGAGCAACTAAAGCCGTCTGGAAGAACTTTTACTTCATCTCCGTGGCTCATCCATACATTAATTTCATTTGTAATATTTTTAAAAAGTAAATTGTCATCTTCAAACTTTATTTTTGTTCTGCCATATTCATGCTTAATACCCTGTTCTACTTGACCACCAAGTTGATGTGAAATAAGCTGCATCCCATAACATATGCCTAAAATCGGTATGCCTAAATTCAATATCTCTTGGTCCATCCTTGGGGCATCCTCATCATAAACAGAATTAGGCCCTCCCGAGAGTACAATACCCTTAGGGTTCAACTTCTTAAGTTCTTGAGAAGTTATGGTTGGAGGAAAGAGTTCTGAATATACAGAGCACTCCCTTATTCTTCTTGCTATAAGTTGACTATATTGTGAACCAAAATCTATTACTGCTATAAAGTCGTTATCTGAAAACATTATTTGCCCATCCCAAGCTTTTGGGCTTTCTGATAAACTTTTCCTTCAGTAAGAAGAGATGGTGCAACTATTACCTCTACGTTGTGAAGTTCTTTAATGGTCCTCACCCCAAGCGTTGACAAAGACAAGACCATAGCGCCCGCTATATTGTGACATCCATAGTCAAACCTGGCAGGACCCACAAGGATTTCTTTAAGGGTTCCCACTGTTCCTACTCTTATTCTTGTTCCTCTTGGCAATACTCCATTTGGCGTGGCCATTCCCCAGTGGAATCCCATACCAGGCGCCTCTTGTGCTCTCGCTATAGGTGAACCTATCATAACAGCATCAGCCCCAACTGCAAGAGCTTTAATCATATCTCCAGAATTTACCATACCTCCATCAGCTATTATCGGTACATATTTTCCGGTTTCATTAAAGTACATTTCCCTTGCTGCAGCAGCTTCACTTATAGCGGTAGCTTGAGGCACTCCAATGCCCAGGACCCCTCTTGTAGTACATGCAGCGCCTGGGCCAACTCCTATCAAGACGGCACTCGCTCCCTGTCTCATAAGACCGATAGTTGAAGAAAATCCTACAGTATTTCCTACAATTACTGGAATTTCCATCATAGAACAAAAATCTTTTATGTCTAAAATATTGCCCTTACTGCTTATATGCTTTGGCGCAATTACTGTTGCCTGAAGAACAAATATATCTGCGCCAGCGTCCTTTGCAATCGGTCCAAACTCGGCAGCCGTTTGGGGGACAGATGACACTGCAGCAATAGCGCCATGAGACTTTATTTCCTGAATTCTTTTCACTATCAGTTCTGGTTTAATTGGCTCTTCATAAAGCCTCTGCATAACTGTCACAAAATCATCCGTGGATGCCGCAGCAATTTCTTCAAGTACAGGCACTGGATCGTCATATCTCGTTTGAATGCCTTGAAGATTTATCACTCCTAAAGCCCCATGTTTTGAAAGATCTACCGCTATAAATGGGTTGACGACAGAATCCATTGCAGAAGCTATAACAGGAATACCAAATTCATAACAACCAATCTTTACAGATATATCTACATCTTCTGGATCGATAGTCCTTTCTGTTGGCCTTAAAGCAATTTCGTCAATACCATACCCTCTTCGGGTAACCTTAAACTTCGAAATCTCTTCCACTAATATTCCTCCTCAACCGAAATTAAGTTTTTTAATATCTTACATAATTTATCTATTTTGAGCAAACATTTCCCTGAAGAAGCATTTTCAAGGTAACAGTGTTTAGTGGTACGAAACTAAACCTATCTCCTAAAAACGCCGCAATCTTAAATAAAAGTAGCGGAGCAGGTATAAATATAACCTTTTTTCCGATAATTTTTGCTATATATTCTATAAGTTCTTTAAAACTCATTTCTTCCTCACCACATATTTTTATAATGCTTGATCTGGATTTATTATTTAGAATATTTTCAGCAGCTTCTACAATTTTCTCTGCAACATCCTCAACCTTAACTGGAGAAAATCTTACATCCATTTTTGGCATTGGAAATATTCCCAAACTCAATGGAAAAGAAAGATCTTTCACTATTCCCTCATCTTTCCCAACCACTATTGATGGTCTTATAATTACATATTTTAATCCACTTGCCTGGAGTTTCTTTTCAGTCATATATTTATATTTAAAATAGTCGGTAAGATCTTTGCCCAACTCTACTCCATTTGCACTCATTTGTATTAATGGGATATTTTTATCAAAATTTCTAATAGACTCTATCAAGTTAATTGCTGCATCATAATGCATAGTTTTAAAAGTAATGCCTCTGTCAGGTATTTCTTTTATTATACCTACAAGATTAATTACAACATCTGGCTTAGATTTCAAAGCTTCTTTTACAGTGTTAGCATCCAATATATCGCCTTTTACATAATCAATGCCCTTCTCACCTGAAATGCTTCTTTTATGAGAGAAAACCACTACACTATGATCCTTCCTAATAAGAGCATCTAAAACTTTTTTCCCAATAAAGCCAGTGCCTCCAAAAATTAAAATTTTCATTCTCACCTCAAATAATATTTATTTTTTTATGTTAAACTAAATTTAGATTTTTTTAGAGTCTTTTTATTTTATCCAAAATGCTTGTAGTAGAAAAATCTTTATAAAATGGAAATATCACAATTTCACCGCCATATTGGCGTATAACTTCAGTTTCTGGCAATTCTTCCAATTTGTAATCTCCACCTTTAACGTGAATAGAAGGTCTTAATTTTTTAATTGAGGGAATCGGGGTATAGTCATCAAAGATAAAGCAATAATCGACAAATCTAATGCTCGCCACTATAGAAGCTCTTTGTTCTTGATTGTTTATAGGTCTAGAATCGCCCTTCAGGGCTCTAACTGAGCTATCAGAATTTATACCAACTACCAGACAATCTCCTAAGGATTTTGCAAACTCAAAAAGTCTAATGTGTCCCTCATGAATAACGTCAAAACAGCCGTTGGTAAAAACAATTTTGCGACCCTCTACGACCGAGACAATCTCATCTAATGTTTTATAGACATCCGATATTTTTTTCAATATTCCAACCTTCCTCATATTTTAAAAACAGTTGATTAACCTTTTTATCTTTTAGAATTAGAAACAATTTTTTTATAAAGATCTATAATTTCTTCTTCTCTGAGATATCTTTCAATTTCATGAACGCTTGTGGTTGAAGTTCCAACCTTTCTAACCACTATTGCAGCTGCAACATTTGCCAAAAAAGTTGAATGAATCATATCAAACCCAGACATCAAGGATAAGGATAAAACCGCAGTTACAGTATCCCCTGCACCAGTTACATCATATACCTCGCTGGAAAATGCTGGAAAATTAATAGTCAAGTCATCAGTAAAAAGAGAAATTCCATCTGCGCCTCTTGTAATATGTACAGCTTTACTGCCCAACAATTTCAATAGTTCACGACCAGATTGAACAATATCCTCTTCATTTGTTAATTTTCTATCAAAAATAGTCTCTACTTCTTTAAGGTTCGGTGCAACCGTAGTGAAACCTTTAAACAGAAGATAATTTTTTGCCTTCGAATCAGCCACACATATCCTATCATCAATTGAATTTACTAAAAATTCTATTACTTCTTTCGTAATTATTCCCTTTCTATAGTCAGAAACTATTATGGCACCGCAATCAGGTATCTGTTGCTTTAGTGAACTTATTACATCCTGCAACTCGTTATTATCTATATGATCTGAGTCTTCGTTGTCGACTCTGAGAACCTGTTGTTTTCTGGCGATCAATCTAAGCTTTCTTGTTGTAGGTCTTCTTTTAGATACGACAAGACCAGAAGTATCTATATTTGAGTCTGACAAAAGTTTTTTTAACTTCTCGGATTCAAAGTCGTCGCCTACAAGCCCCACAATACAGACATTTGCCCCCAGAGAGGTCAAATTTCTTGCTACGTTTGCAGCTCCCCCAAGTCTATATTCACTACTAAGGTATTTTAATACAGGAACAGGGGCCTCAGGCGAAATCCTTTCCATATCTCCAAACCAATATTCATCCAGCATAATATCGCCAATTACCAAAACCTTTTTAGAAGTATTAAATTTCAAAGGGAAAGTACTTATTTCAGGAATCATTAAAATAACCTCTCTGATAGTCAAATATTAATTAAAAAGCTTTATTTTTGACAAATAAAATGATCTTTTTGATAGCGCAAACCACATCATCTACATCTCTTTCGGTAATATTTGCTCCCATCGGAATAGAGAAGATCTGTCTGCCTATTTTTGTAGCTATTGGAAAATCGGCTTCTTTCAAAGAGTACTTATCTTTATAATATCTTTGAAGATGTAGAGGTAGGTAATGAATTCCTGTTCCAATATTTTCGTGTTTTAAGGCATCCATCATAAAATCTCTTGAAATGCCATCATCAATAAGTTTCAAAATAAAGAGGTGGTAAGAAGGCCTTCTCTTATCGAATGAATACTCAATAGGTTCTATTTCGCCAATTTCTGAAAACTTTTCGATATACATATTTGCAATTTCATTTCTAATTTTCCAATATCTCTCTATCTTTTCCAATTGTTTTATGCCTAAAGCAGCTTGCATATCGGTCATATTATACTTAAAACCAGGCTCAATGACCTCATAGTGCTTGAAGCCCTCAGAAGAGTATCTCTTCCAGGCATCCTTCGATATTCCATGAAGAGAAAGAATTCTTCCCCTTTCATAAAATTTGTCGTCTTTTACTACAAGCATTCCACCTTCAGCAGTAGTTATATTTTTTGTAGCATAAAAACTATAACTTGAGAAATCTCCATAATGAGAAATTTTTTTACCATCCCACTCTGTTTCAATAGCGTGAGCTGTATCATTAATCCAGATTAAATTATACTTTTTTACAATCTTACTAATTTTTTCAATATTACAAGAATTACCAGCCATATGCACAGATATTATTGCCTTAGTATTTTCATTTATTTTCGATTCGATGAGATCTTCATCAAAATTGAGATCTGATTCTTTTATATCAACAAGCACAGGTTTTGCGCCGCAGTGCTCAATAACGTTAGCGCTTGATGCAAAGGTTAGGGTAGTTGTGATGACTTCATCGCCCTTAGTAATTCCAGCAAGTGCAAGAGCAAGAGAAAGGCCTGCTGTACACGAATTTAAAGCAATGCAATTTTTTGAACCAATATATTCAGAAAATTTCTCTTCAAATTTTTTCACCCTTGGACCAGTTGAAATCCATCCAGACCTTAAGGTGTCGACAACCTCAGCAATTTCATCTTCTTCAATTCTTGGTTTACCAAAAACTAAAAAACTCTCCCTTTGTGGCTTTCCACCTTCCAATGCAATCTTATCCAAACTAGGCCTCCTAATTTTCCTAAAGAAATCTAATTACAAATAGATTATTTATGATCTATTTAATAACGATTTATATATATCAAAATATTCGTTTACCATTTTATCGAGTGAGAAATTTTCAATAACGTGTTTTTTCCCATTCTCAACTATCTTAATTATACTTTCATCTTTATTATAAAATCTAACAAAAAATTCTTTCGTAGAAGAGTAAATTGACTCAGAGTCAGGATTAACTAGAAATCCCGTTTTGTTATTGATGATTATCTCTCTTGTTCCAGCAATATCAGTCGCAATTACAGGAACCTCCATCAAGAGCGCTTCTATTAAGATTGTAGGCAAACCTTCTTTTTCGATTGAAGAAGAAACATAAAGATCAAAAGAGCACAATAGCTCTACCAAATCGTCTCTCCTACCAAGGAAGATCACATCGCCTTCTATTTCCAAATTCCTTGCCAAAGATTTAAGTTCTGCCAACAGTTCTCCATCTCCCACAACCACAAGAGAAATAGCCCTATCCTTAAAATCTTCTTTGATCTTCTTAAACGACTCAAAAAGAAGCTTATGCCCCTTCATTGCAGATAATCTTGCTACAATGCCTATACAAAGTGTTTCAGAGCTAATACCAAGCCTTGCTTTAGCCTGATCTTTTTCAATTCTTTTAACAAAATAATCATCAAAATTAATCCCATTATAAATTTGGCAAATCCTGCCAGAAAGACCCTTTTTTACCAGGTCATCTTCGACAGATTTAGAACATGCTACTACAACATCGGAATTTAAAAAATACTTTATAGAGCTTACCTTTTGTGCGCTTGAAACAACTTTTACATTGGTATGTTTTTTTGACATTCCTGCATAAAAGGCAGCCCTTGAAAGCTGAGAGTGAACAATATCTATCTTATTGCTCTTGATAATATTGATAAGCTTAAAATATGAAAATGGATCAAAAAAACCCTTAAATCTAATAGGAATAATATTAAAGGCTGGCTTTTCAGCCAGCCCAATTTTGTAATTAGTTAGAAAATCATAAGTATAACCAACGTTTGGCATAGCTATAATATTTTCTATTCCAAGCTTCGATAAGCCAGACACAAAGTTTGCAAAAGTTTTTTGCCAGCTAAGCTCGCCTTCATTTAAGAGATGCAAAACCTTCATAATTTATTTAGGATTAACCATTAGAAATATATATTCCTTTAATTTAAATCCAGAATCAATTTATCACGAAATTAAACATTGAATCAATATTTCATATTTTCAGGTCTCGGTTCCAGCGTCACAGGCACATCGATAATCTTGCCCGATCTAAACAGTGTGACATGTACTACGTCCCCAACTTTATGTGAAAGAATAATATTTGGCAAAGAATATACATCAACCTCAGTATTGTCAATCTTCAAAATCACATCCCCAGGAAGAATTCCAGCATGTTGTGCAGGAGATCCGGGTAAAACCTTAGCTACATATACGGCTGCATTTTGTTTAATGCCCATCTGATTAAGTTGATATTGATCAACAGGTAACATATCAATTCCAAGATACGGGTGAATTACCTGGTGATTTGTTATTAACTGATTTAAAATATTTTTCGCAGTGTCGATTGGGATTGCAAAACCTATACCCTGCGCATAAGGTATTATAGCGGTATTGATGCCTATTACTCTTCCGTTAATGTCTACAAGAGGACCTCCAGAGTTTCCAGGGTTTATTGCAGCATCTGTTTGAATAAATGGACCAGCGCTATAAGTAGAGGTTTGAACCTTTCTATCAAGAGCACTAACAATTCCCAATGTCACAGTGCCAGAAAAACCATAAGGGTTACCTATTGCAATAGCCCACTGTCCTAATTGAAGATTCGAAGATGATCCCAGTTCTGCCGCAGGGAGACCTGTAGCATTTACCTTAACCACAGCTAAATCTGTAACAGGATCAGCCCCTAAAACTTCTCCATCAAATTTCCTACCATCAGATAGGGTTACCTTTACCTTGGTAGCGTTTGCAATTACATGGTTATTAGTAAGAATCAAACCATCGCTTCTGATAATAACACCAGATCCAAGACCTTCCTCAGGGATCGGTTTCATTGGAATCCCAAAAAAGTCAGATATTGGATTTTTTACATACATTAGAGTGTTTATCTGCACAACACTTGGCATAACCTTTTTAACAGCTTCTACAACAGGTGAGTCCGTTGACATATCAATAGCCGCTACCGCAGTAGAGGGAGACACCTTTACAGGTGGCCTAAATGCTGGGAAAGCCCATATTGCACCAAGTACAAGCATGCCTCCAAAACACGCTGCAACAAAAAAGAAGATAGACTTTGCAAACATTTCCCTAAACTTATTTCCTCTTTGCTCGTACATAAAAACCTCCCTTTGGGATATTGTGAAAATAGAAAATATTTTAAGTAATATATATTAGAAAAATATTATAATTCGGTGAAATCAATTTTGTTTATCGCCATCTTCACTATAATCAACCTTTTCATATAGATCATATCCTGTACCAGCAGGAATCAATCTCCCTATTACTACATTCTCCTTTAAACCTCTAAGATGATCTACCTTGCCTCTTATGGATGCCTCTGTCAATATTCTGGTAGTCTCCTGGAAAGAAGCGGCAGCAATAAAGGATGATGTGTTCAAGGACGATTTTGTGATTCCTAGTACTGCATCATCGGCCTCAGGTGGAACCTTGCCCTGGAGTATAAGGTCTTTGACGACCTTTTCAAATTCACCTCTATCTACGTATTCACCTGGTAGCCAATCAGAGTCACCGTCAATCCTTATCTTTACCCTCTTAGTCATCTGTCTGACAATAATTTCTATGTGTTTATCATGTATTGAAACGCTTTGATCCTTATAAACTTTTTGTATTTCATCGACGATATATTGCTTAACCGCATCGATTCCCCTGGTCTTTAAGATCTCCTGTGGATAAAACTGACCCTCTGTCAAAGGATATCCCTTCTTGATAAATGCGCCCTCAGAAACCTTAAGCTGGACGCTTGAAGGAGCTACAATTTCCTTTGTCTCATCCAATCCTTCAATAATAATCTTGAATGGATCTGGATCATTATTTTCAATTATATGGACAATTCCATCTATTTCTGAAAGTATTGCAGCGTTTTTTGGTCTTCTCGCTTCAAAAAGCTCTTCTACCCTTGGAAGACCCTGGATAATATCTTTTGTCTTCATTGCGCTCTCCTTTGATATAGGAGAAATAGCAACAAGGGTATTATTAGTTAACTTGGAACCATCGCTGACAAATAATCTTGAATTCTTATTACAGGGGAAGAATTCACCTTGATATATATATACATTTGTAACCATCTCGCCTGTCTCAGAATCTAAAACAGGTTCAAATTTTGGAATAATTGCCATACCCAAAACAGGGCTGGTAATACCTTCTGCAATTTCTTTGCCTACCACAACCTTTTCTCTGTCTTTTATTTTTAAATCAAGGTTGGAGTTTACTTTTATTAATATTGGTTTCTCTTTTGTATACAAAACCTCACCATTTTGGGATGCAAAGGTAATAACTTTGTCCTCAGACATAACTCTTTCTTCAAGAGGCATAGTGAAATAAACGCTATAGCCTTTACCAGATATAAGATATTCGTTTTCTTCATCTTCCTCAGCCAAAAGATCATTTTCTTTTACAAAGGAGCCCTCTTTAACGTGTAAGAGCATGCCTCTATTTACAAAAACTCTAAAATTTGAATCACCCTTTACAGATATATGACCATCTGAAATAGCTATAGTTGTTTCTATATTTTCGTTTGCAAACGTAAATGTCTTTAGACTTTCAAATTTAACATTACCATTGGTTTTTGATCTTAGAATATTTTTACTCCTGTGCAGAGCGACTCCGCCAGTGTGAAACGTTCTCATAGTGAGCTGAGTACCTGGTTCTCCTATAGATTGAGCAGCAATAATGCCCACAGCCTCACCAAGCTCTACAATATTTCTGGTAGCCAGACTCCAGCCATAACACTTTTGGCATACTCCATGTGGAGTCTTACAAGTCAAAGGAGACCTTACAGCCACCTCTTTTATTCCAGCATCAACAATCTTGTCAGCAATTGGAGGGGTTATGAGCGAATTTCTATTAACTATTAGCTTTCCATCAGCATCATATATGTCTTCAGCGCTAAACCTACCAATTATTCTATCTCTAAGCTCTAAAATTACTTTTGTACCATCATACATATCAGTTAATATTAGGCTTTCCTCGCTGCCACAGTCCTCTTCTCTTACAATTATCTCCTGAGCAACATCAACCAATCTCCTGGTAAGATACCCTGAGTTAGAAGTTCTCAATGCGGTGTCAACCAAACCCTTTCTTGCACCATATGTTGAAATAAAATATTCCATCATATTCATTCCCTCTTTAAGGTTTGCTTTTATTGGTATAGGAATGATTCTTCCATGTGGGTCTGACATAAGACCTCTCATTGCAGCAAGCTGCCTTACCTGATCTATATTACCTCTGGCGCCAGAATTTGCCATCATAAACACAGGATTTCTTTCGCCCATACTTGTATTCATTCTGTCTTTAATCTCATCAGTAACCATATTCCACTTTTCTCTTACCTTTGAGTCTTTTTCCTCTTGAGTCATAACGCCTTCAGAAACAAAATCATCGTATTTTTTTACTTCTTCTTCAGCCTTCTTAACAATATCTTTCTTCTCATCGGGCACGACTAAATCATCAATTGATATAGATATTCCTGATTCTTTTGCATATTTAAATCCCATATCCTTTAGGTCATCAACAAGTTTTACTGTTCTGGTAAGACCAATTTCTTCATAACATTTTCTTACAATATTTGCAACCTTTTTCTTCGTAAGGGGTTCTCTATAATAAGGCCAATTATCTGGCAGGACCTCATTAAAGAATATCTGACCTATACTCGTTGATAAAAATTCGTTGTTAATTTTGACTGCAATTCTATCAATGATGCTAAGAGAAAATTCATCAGGATTTACACTATTTATTTGATATCTTGTAATGGCGTCTTCTTTGTCTGCAAAGAACAAAAATGGCCTTCCAAAATTTATTTTACTAATACTGGTTGTCAAATAACCATTACATTTTTCACAAAAAACGTCTATTTTTTGGGTTTCTTCAATCTCACCCTTCTTAAAAGCATCCATTGCGTCTTCTTCGCTTCTAAATGTAATATTTTTGTCAAAACTTGTCAGGTAGTGAAGACCTAAGATCATATCCTGAGATGGTGTAACCAATGGCTGGCCATTAGCAGGCGACAAAAGGTTGTGACTTGCCAGCATCAATACTCTTGCTTCAGCCTGAGCTTCAAGAGATAACGGAACGTGGACTGCCATTTGGTCTCCGTCAAAGTCTGCATTGAATGCCGTACAAACTAAAGGATGAAGATGAATAGCTTTTCCCTCAATTAAAACTGGCTCAAATGCCTGAATGCCCAACCTGTGAAGTGTAGGAGCGCGGTTAAGAAAGACAGGATGTCCTTGTATAACCTCGGCAAGGATATCCCAGATTACGCTTTCACCTCGCTCAAGCTTTCTTTTTGCACCTTTTACGTTCCCGGTCAAACCTCTCTCAATCAGTTCATGAATTACAAATGGCTTGAAAAGTTCAAGAGCCATTTCTTTTGGCAATCCACATTGATGAAGTTTAAGCGTAGGACCTACAACAATTACCGAACGACCGGAATAGTCGACTCTTTTTCCCAACAGATTCTGTCTAAATCGTCCTTGTTTGCCCTCAATAATGTCAGAAAGAGATCTAAGAGGCCTGTCATGAGTACCAGTAACGGGCTTTATCCTTCTCTCGTTATCAAAAAGTGCATCTACAGCCTCTTGAAGCATTCTTTTTTCATTTCTGACTATTATTTCAGGAGCACCCATATCAAGCAATTTTTTTAATCTATTATTTCTATTGATTACTCTTCTATAAAGATCGTTTAGGTCAGAAGTGGCAAATCTGCCACCATCTAACTGAACCATTGGCCTTAAGTCGGGCGGGATAACAGGTATGGCTTCTAAAACCATCCATGCAGGATTGGCGCCAGATTTTCTAAAAAATTCAAGAACCCTAAATCTTTTTATCATCTTGAGTCTTTTTGGACTTTGAGAAGATGTAGAAATCATATCTTCTTTAATCTGTTGACTTAATTCCACTACGTTAATAGATTCTAATGCCTCTTTAATAGCTTCAGCACCCATTTTTGCAACAAAATAGTCCTGACCAAAACTATAAGTATAGTATTCGTATTCGTCTGAAGTAAGAATCCTACCAGCTTGAAGGAAGGTATTCTTGGGATCAGTAACTTGATAATTTCCATCATTTAAATATTCTGCCTCAATTGCAGATCTGCCAAGCTGTTTCAACCAATATTCGTATTCGTCTTCAGATAGAGTTTTAAATTTTTGTAAATCGCTATCCTTAGGATCTAAAATTAGATACCTTGAAAAATATATTACTTCTTCAACTTCCTTATTTGAAAGCTCCAGGACAGAAGCAATGTAGCTCGTAGTACCTTTAAAATACCAGATATGAGCGACAGGGGCCGCCAGATCAATGTGTCCCATTCTCAATCTTCTCACCTTTGACGTGGTAACCTCTACTCCGCATCTATCACAAATCGTACCCTTATACCTTGGTCTTTTGTACTTGCCACAATAACACTCATAATCTTTGGTAGGACCAAAAATCTTTTCACAAAAGAGACCGCCTCTTTCGGGCCTCAGAGTTCTATAGTTAATGGTTTCAGGTTTTTTTACTTCTCCTTTTGACCATTCTCTTATTTTTTCACTAGAAGCAAGTCCAATCTTAATACCAACAAGCTTGGAAGATGTCTTCTCTTTAATTTGTTTTTTATCATCATCAATTTCAACAAAGGGTTCCAATCTGTTTCCTCCCTTTCAAATTTAATCGATCAAACCTGAAGCAAACACTCTTTATATTAATATTCAATGTTTACAGTCTTTAAAAGCGGGAGCATATTGTCATCATCGTCCATATGTTCCAGATCAATAGCATTGCCATCTTGATGCATAAGCGTTATATCAAGCGCCAATCCTTGAAGCTCTCTGACAAGTACTTTAAAGGATTCTGGCAAACCTGGAGTCCCAAGATTTTTTCCCTTTATAATAGCTTCCATTGCTTTTGTTCTACCAGTTATGTCATCAGATTTAATAGTCAATATCTCTTGCAGAACATTTGCTGCGCCATAAGCCTCCAGTGCCCACACTTCCATTTCACCAAACCTCTGACCTCCGAACTGAGCTTTACCTCCAAGAGGTTGTTGAGTTATTAGCGAGTATGGACCTGTTGATCTTGCGTGAATCTTATCATCAACAAGGTGAATGAGTTTCAGCAAATACATATATCCCACTGTAACAGGAGACAAAAATGGATCACCAGTTCTCCCATCATACAAAGTAACTTTTCCGTTTTTCCCAACAAAGGGTTTCATCTCCCTGGCTTTATCTAAATACTGTTCGATAAACCTCTCAGATGCCCTTTCGCCAAATGATTCGTCAAAAGGCGTTGCTTCAAATTTATATTTGATTTCTTTATCCTTGCCAAAATTATTAAGTATCCCGGCCGCTAGTCCCAATTGTTCTTCAAGTATTTGGCCAACGTTCATTCTTGAAGGTACGCCCAATGGATTTAAAACTACGTCAACTGGAGTTCCATCCGGCAAATAGGGCATATCAGCCTCAGGCAAGATCTTGGATATGACACCTTTGTTACCGTGTCTGCCTGTCATCTTGTCTCCTACAGATATCTTCCTCATTTGAGCGACTGTGATCCTAACCTTTGTAGTCACCCCAGGGAGGAGATCGTCGCCGTTATTCCTTGAAAAAATTCTAACGTCGATTACTTTGCCCTTTTCTCCATGGGGAAGCTTAAGAGATGTATCTCTCATATCCCTTAATTTATCGCCAAAAATTGCCCTTAATAATCTTTCTTCAGAAGGCGGCTCCACATCACCTTTTGGTGTAAGTTTTCCTACAAGGTAATCTCCAGCATTGACTTCAGTGCCGACCACAATGATACCCTGCTCATCAAGATTTCTTCTCGCTTCCTCAGAGACATTCGGGATTTCTCTCGTTATCTCCTCATCGCCTAATTTAGTAGATCTGGCCTCAACCTCATAACTTTCAATGTGTATAGAGGTAAAAACATCTTCTCTTACAAGTCTATTGTTGATCAGTATTGCATCTTCAAAGTTATATCCACCAAATGGCATAAAAGCTACCAACACGTTCTTGCCAAGTGCTAATTCACCTTTATCAGTTGCACAGCCAGAAGTCAGAATTTGGCCCTTCTTAACCTTATCCCCAGCTCTTACAAGAGATTTTTGGTTAAAGCACGTTGCATTGTTCGATCTAACAAATTTCATTAATTTATATTCTTTTGATGTAGCATCGTTAAAATCAATAACTATTTTTCCCCCAGATGCAGTCCTTACTGTCCCATCTTTATCGGCAATATGAACCATACCAGAGTCGATTGCTGCAACCATCTCCATACCCGTGCCAACCCATGGCGCCTCCTCAATAGCAAGAGGCACAGCCTGACGCTGCATGTTACAACCCATCAAAGCACGGTTTGCATCGTTATGTTCTACAAAAGGAATTAAGGAGGAGCTCAAGCTTAACATTTGCTTAGGAGAAACCCCAATATAGTCAATCTTTTCAGGTGCAACCTGCATAAATTCACCATTATATCTTGCTACAACTGTGTCACCCTTAATCTTTTGATTCTCAACGTTTACATCTGCAGAAGCAATATAAAGATTTCTCTCTTTACTAGCAGTAAAGCTTTCTATGATGTCAGTCAGCTTACCATTTTTAACTTTTCTATATGGCGTCTCCAGGAAACCATAGTCATTAACCACAGCATAAATCGTCGGCGAGCTAATCAATCCGACATTCGGACCTTCAGGAGTTTCAATTGGACAAAATCTGCCATAGTAAGAGGGGTGAATGTCTCTTACCTCGAAACCCGCTCTCTCTCTTGTTAATCCGCCAGGCCCCAGAACAGATATCCTTCTCTTATGAGTGAGTTCTGCAAGAGGATTAGTTTGATCCATATATTGTGACAATTGACCAGTGCAGAAAAACTCACGCAAAGCCACTGTAAGGGGCCCACTATTGATAACATTACTAATTTTTAACTTTGTAGTGCCTTTGTACAAAGACATCCTTTCATGAATCGCATGTTCCATCCTGTAAAGGCCCTCTCTAAATTTCTGTCTTACTAATTCGCCCACCAGTCTTACTCTTCTGTTCTCAAGGTGGTCGATATCATCAAGAGTGCCATCTCCATAATGAAGATTTACAAGATATTTCACAATTGCGAGCATATCCTCTTTATGTAAAACCAGACAATCCAATGGAACTACATCCATCAGACTCAACTTTTCATTTATTTTTAGACGTCCAACTTCACCAAGATCGAATCTTCTTTTGTCAAAAAATCTATTGTTTATGATGCCCTTAGCTGCCTCAGGGTTTGGCGCCTCTCCAGGTCTAATCTTCTTGTAAAACTCCTGAAGGGCTTCTTCTCTATTTTGTGTATTATCCTGAGCAAAGGTTGCCTTTCTAAATTTGTCGTCTACAAGAGCTTCTTCAATCCTTGATTGGTCAATCCCGCACGCCTTAAGAAAAATAGACACAGGCAATTTTCTTGACTTTTCAATTCTAATCCACACAGAACCATTTGAGGGTGCTTCAAAGTTTATCCAATTTCCCTTAACAGGTATAACCGTACCTAAAAAAGTTTTCCTGTCCATAAGGTCTTTGTCTTCTTTAAAGTAAACGCCAGGAGACCTGGTAAGCTGGTTTACTATTACCCTTTCTGACCCGTTCACAACAAAAGTTGCCCTTTTTGTCATAACTGGCACTTCGCCTAATAAAACCTCAGATTCGATCACCTCTTGACTCTGTTTGTCAAGGAGTCTTAACTTAACCTTTATCTGAGCTTCATAAGTCTTATCCTTGATTCGGGCCTCCTCTTCAGAAAATTTTGGTTCTTCCAGACGGCAGGATACAAATGTTAATTCATACCTATCTCCTGCGTCTACAATTGGAAAGTAAGAACTCAATTCTTCTTCAATTCCAGACTGAAGAAATCTCTCGTAAGATTTCTTTTGCAGATCTAAAAGATTTGGTACAGGAGCTTCAATCCTTTGTGTTTCATTTGATCTTTCACCCGCATATTTTATGCGGGGTTTAACTAATACGTCTCTCATAAATACACCTCACAAGACAAGTTCTTGCATCGCAGGAAGAAAAAAGATAAAATATAAACCAATTAAAAATAGCACTTTAAAAAAGCAAAATCCAAAAAATAAAGAAAGGAATCAAACAAATGATAAGTTGGCAGCAAACTGGAATGATAATAGCAATCCTTTTGATAATCCTTGGACCCAAAAAACTTCCAAAAATTACAAAAGAATTCGGTAGATCTCTTGGAAATTTCAAAAAAGAAACGCAAGAAATCAAGGATCAAATTGATATATCCAAAGAGATCAAATAAGCAAGGAGAGGACTCCAACCAAGCCATCATTTTTTAAAAAGAAAACCCAATAAAAAATAAAAAATTTTAATTAATTTTTGAGGCTCTATGTATATCCCTCCTAAAATTAAAGAGTGGTGGGCGAAGTAGGAATCGAACCTACGACCCCTTGCGTGTGAAGCAAGTGCTCTACCTCTGAGCTATCCGCCCAAAAAAAGTGCAAAAGTAAATGTTAACATAAAAATAAATTATTGTAAATACTATAAAATTTCAAACCATTCTTCAGGATGAGGGTTCTCAATAGAAGCCATCAATACCCAGGCATTTGTAGTTTTGTCTACTATAACCATCAGGAATGGGCGATCGAAATTCACGCTATCTTTAACGCTTTTGTCAAAAACAATTTTATTTATCCCGTTTTCATCAACCTTTAGAAAATTATCAGAAATTTCATTTGATACAAAGGAAAAATTGGCAACGTTAAACATTCTCTTAAAGTCAGCATCATTTTGATCAAAAGGTGAGCCGACACCAATTCCCTTGAATTCCGTTATAAAAGACTTCTTGTATTCCAGATCCATCTTTGGCAAAATAAGATCTAATGATTTCTTCTGGAACTTCGAAGACCAATCAAAATAGTTTTCACCATTCATATTTCTATATATGTTCATAAGGGTTTTAGTGCCCTTTGGAAGGAAAAACACAGCTTCCAGATTGGGATCTGCTAAATCGACCTTAACGGCTTGAAAGAAATTGTTCTCATAGTAGTCAAAATTGCCAGATGTCTTCATATAAAGCGCCTTAGTGGTCTTACCGTTCGAAAGATAGAAATTACCCTTTTTAGTAAGATCTTTTGGGAATTCATTTTTCCAGGCAAGTTTTGCGTAAGTGACATTTATCAAATCTATTATGGTGTTTTTGTCGACATCCTTTTTGCTAATAATATTTGTAACTTGACGATCGGTAGTTGATTTAACCCAACTGTTTATTGCAGATGGTGTATATTTATCAGAAAAATTTATATAAGTTAAGTCAAAACCTGGATAAAAAGAGGTTATTTTGCCCATAAAATCAGGGCTAAAGGTATAGCCATTTTGAACCCAAAGAGATGATCTGGTATAAATAAACATTTTTTTGTTATATTCATAGGGTTTTGGATTTACAGTCTTCTTCCAGAAAGAATTTATATCAGATTCACTGTATCCATTAAGTCCCTGAACAAGCTTTATCTGATCGAGAGTAGAGCCTACAGCGCCATTTGAAAGAGCGCTTAAAGATTGCCCCAAACCAATTGGTGAAAAAATAACATTGTTATCAAATTCATGAGTTCTTATCTCATTCATTAAATTTATTCCGAAATCTATATTGCCCTTGACCATAGCACTCTCGTCTGCATAGGAAGGACAGCTCGTTGAGAAAACAAAAAATAATATAGAAAAAGCAATTAATAATTTTTTCAATAAAATCACCTCTTATAAGATAATAACAAAAAAAACAAAAATTTTAAACCCTCAAAATTTAAAAAATTTGCACCCCCCTTTATAACTGAAACTGAGTAAAAAATTTAATATAAAAGAACTCTAAATTATTTTTTTGACCCTTTAAAAACTCCGTCAAACCAATATCCCTTCTCAATTTTGCCATTAGCATAGACCATTGTACCAAAACCATGTCTTTTTGACTTGTCCCATTCGCCATCATACTTATCGCCGTTTGAATGCTCTAAAACACCTTTGCCGTGCCAAAAATCTGAGTCCCATTCGCCTACATAATGGTTTTTGTTAGAAGCAAAAAATTCTCCAAATCCGTGTCTCTTATCGAATTTCCATTCTCCGTCATAGATATCTCCCCTGTTGGTTACAAACTTCCCTTTTCCATGCCTCTTGCCGTCTTTACATTCACCCTCATACCTATCTCCATTTGGCCATGTCAAGACACCACTCCCTTTAAATTCCCCTTCCTCAAATACGCCCTCATATTTTCTTCCATCTAAATTTTTCAAGATTATAGTACTATAAAATTTCCCCTCTCTCCACTCGCCATCGCATTCTAAGCCATCAGATAATATCATCTTTCCTTTGCCATAAAATTGGTCATCTCTAAATTCTCCAATAAATTTACTCCTATTGGTCCACTGAAATGAGCCCTTACCGTGCATCATACTGTCTTTTATATCACCAAAATAAACTCTTCCATCAGGCCAAAAAATTGCATCTTTACCGACAAACCTACCATTCATATACTCGACTTCATAGGCTTTGCCATCAAAGTAAACAATGCCGCTACCCACAATTTTGTCAGAAGCGAATTGTCCCTCAAAAACAATTCCGCTCGAATAAAACATCTTCCCCGCGCCACATCTTTTGCCCTCTTTGAATTCTCCTTCATATTTATCGCCATTTTTATAATAGAATTTGCCTCTGCCTTCGTACAAATCGTTCTTCCATAAACCTTCATATTTAGTTGCGTTATGATAGTACATAGTCCCATAACCATTTTTCATTCCATCTTTAAAATATCCTTCATATCTATCACCAGTTGATGAGTTAAATACTCCCTGACCCTCCCACTTGTCTTCTTTCCACTCCCCTTCATATCTATCACCATTTGGCCATATATAAATCCCCCTCCCACAAAAATGATCGTCTTTGTATTCTCCTTCGTAAATGCTCCCATTGGGCCATTTGAAAATTCCCTTACCGAATTTTTTGCCATGCTTCCACGAGCCCTCATATGTTCTGCCATCAGACCAAATTTCCCTACCTTGAACCATTTCGTCGTCTTCCCATCTGCCTTCCAGTTTGACACCAGCTAATGGACTAGAATCCAAAAATCTGAATACTCCATTTCCATTTCTTAGGCCATCTTTGAAGTCTCCTTCATATGACCCCTCTCCTTCATAGAAAGCTCTCCCTTTACCATTTATCTTTCCATCTTTGAACTCACCTTCATACCTATTGCCATTTAGCTCAATAAGAATACCAAATCCATTAGGGATACTGTTTAGCAAATCTCCCTTATATTTTGAACCATCATCGAAATACTTCCACGGATCTATTTTTTCCTGGTTTTCAATTTTATTTTTCTTTTTATTAAAGACTCGAGCAATCGGATCAAAAATGCCCACATTTTACCTCCATAACTATCGATTCATATTTATTATTTTATCTATAACTTCTTGATTATTGTCTCTTGCAAACTCTTAAAAGACTCATTATCTGGATCTAACGAAAGAGCGGCATCAATATCCTTTTTTGCATCTTTGTATCTGCTGAGTTCATATTCATAGTAAGCCTTTTGAAAATAATAATACTTGTTCTGTGAAATAGATAAAGCTGTATCAATGTCGTCTAATGCCTTTTTCTGCTGTTTTATAGAATTTTCGATTTTGGCTCTCATAGCATAATAATCGCTCTGATTTGGATCAAGAGATATAGCAAGATTTAGAGCCTCTAAAGAACTTTGAAAATCGCCCATATTATAGAGTATGTTCCCTTTAAGAAAATAAAGGTCAGACTTTTTGCTATCGGTTTCCAATGCTTTGTTAGCGTCTACCAGAGCACTTTTATAGTCTCCTTTCTCAAATTCAAGACTTGATCTAAATTCAAGAACTTGAATCGAACCAGGAAACAATCTATAGGCGCTATTTATAGTGGAAAGAGCATCATCAATTTTATCACTATTTTGTTCCAATGATGCCTTAAATAGAAAATATTCTAATTTAGGTTCTAATTTAATTGCACTATCAACGTCCTGCAAAGACAGATCGAATTTCTTCTCCAGATAATAGTCAATCGCCCTGCCAAAATATGCTTGTGGATCCTGGTTATTTACCTCTATTGCATTCGTATAAAGGTTTATAGCAGCATCAATATCGCCAGAATTTTCTTTAATCTTCGCCAAACCGTAATAAGCTTCACTATTTTTAGGATTTAACTGGATGGCTTCATTGAAATCTTTTAACGCCTCAGTTGTATCGCCATCAACGTAAAAACACTTTCCTCTCAAAGTCAAAAACTTATCGCGTAAGGGGTTGGTTTCGTCCATCTGCATAAGCGCCTTTGTAAGCTCAATCGAACAGCCCAATGCATCGCTCTCCTGCAGTTTTTCTTTTGCTTGATTATAGACTTCATCTAAGTCAGCGGCATAAGACACTGCAGTAATAAGTAGCAAAAATAAAATTATTAGAAATTTTTTTATAATCATTTCATTTATTCTATAACATTTAAAGCCGTTTTGGTATGATATTGCAGATTAGAGACAGAAAAGCAATTCAGTTGATCCTAAAAAGTGATAATTGATATAATTGAAACAAAATTATGAGGAGGAATCAATTATCATAAATTTTTTAAGTAGCATAATAGAACCCATTATCCTTTTTACGCTCTTTACGATCTTTGGCCTGTTCATAGAAAAAATTGTTTTGGCAAGATTATTGATGACAAAATTTGCCGAAAACTATTTATTAAAAATTACAATTAAATCTTTCAACTGGATTTTTTCAATATTTTTTATTGTTATAGGCTTGCACTTAGCGCTCTATAATTATCCTTATACCTATCAACATTCTTTTCTGATAAACAAAACTTTTACTTCGTTAGAAATATTTATAATCTTTCTTTTTTTAGCAAGGATATCTTCAAAAATTATCGTTCACTATTTTTCTAAAAATGACAGTATCTTGCCTGCTACCAGCATTATATCCAATGTAATATTTATAGCTTTCATATTCTTAGGCATATTAGTAATCCTTGAAGGAATTGGAATTTCAGACGTTCCCATTCTCACAACTTTTGGGGTAGGTGGCTTAGCAATCTCTCTTGCTCTACAAGATACCTTATCTAATTTTTTTGCAGGCATCCATATTTTGGCATCGAAAAAGATTCAACCAGGAAATACAATAATTCTTGAAAATGGGCAAAGAGGCAAGGTTACAGATATAAACTGGAGAAATACCACTCTTTTAACTCCTGATAACAATATGATAATAATACCAAATTCGAAAATTTCAACCTCAATAATTACAAACTATTCTTTTCCAGAAGAAAATTTTAGCGTTAGCTTACAGGTTGGCATTTCGTATGACAGCGATCTTGATGATACAGAAGAAAAAACGATAAATTTTCTCAAAAATTTTGTTCAAAGTACCCCTGGGTGTGTAAAGAACATCGAACCAATACTAAGATATCAAAAATTTGATAATTCTTGCATTACTTTTTCAATATATCTCAGGGTAGAATCATATTCTGATCAATTTATAGTATTACACAAATTGATCAAGTCAATTCATAAATTCTACAATGAAAATAATATAGAAATACCATATCCAACCCAAAATGTTATATTAGAAAAATCTAATAGTTTCAAAAATAAACTTTAAGTCAATTTATTTAAAAAAAATTATCTTGTTATTTTGTTATTATAATAATATTTAATCCTGCCGAAATTTTTGATATAGATCCTAGTTAAATTTTTTTTGAGTTTTATATAAATGTATGATATTATTATCTAATAATGTTTAAATAAATTTATAATCTTTCAAGGGGAGTAAACGGATGAATAAGATTAATATTAGAAAAAGGCTTCCAAAAACCAGAAAAGGCAAGATTATACTCACCGTCCTGATTGTCGTATTAATAGCCTTATTCTTCTTTGTAAAGAAAGAAATAGAAGTTATGCTCACACCTACAGCAAAGCCATATTCGGCAGTAGTAAGCGTAGCTACAGTAAAATCTGGCACCCTGAAGGCCTCTCAAAAGTACCTCGGCGATTTTAGACCAGAAAACGATGCCCTTATCACTGCCAAAGTAAGCGCAAAACTCGACTACATAGCCAGTGAGGGTACTCCAGTAAAAATTGGGCAAGTTGTTGCAAAACTCGATTCTAAGGATATCCAATCAAATATTCAATCCCTTGTATACAACAAAAGATCTCTTGAGAGCACATTAAGCGGTGCATACTCAGAAATAGAGTCCTCAAACACCCAGTTTGCAAACGCAAAAAATAACCTTGAAAGATATCAATATTTATATAAAGTAGAAGCAGTCCCAAAGGTAGAACTTGAAACAATGGAAAACAACTACAAAGCAGCCGAAGCTAACCAAAAAACAGCAGTAAGCCACCTTCAGAGTATCCAGGAAAGTATAAAAAGCGTCGACTCTCAGATCTCATCTCTTGAAGACTCTCTTACTTATAGCGTGATTACATCACCATTTAACGGATTTGTTGTGAAAAAGTACTTTAATGAAGGCGATACCGTAGTGCAGGGAAAACCTATATTAGAAATCACTGGTGGAGAAAGCTCGCTCGTATACGTAAGTGTACCTGTGGATATTTCAAGAAATGTTAAAACGGGCGATACCGAAACCCTATCCTACAATGGCAAAACTGCTCAGGCATTAGTAGATGCAATACTTTCAAGCTCTGACAACAATCTCAATATGATAAAACTTAAACTTAATTCTAACCCCTTTAATCTTCCTGCTCACACAATGGTTGACACATATATCTATACTGGAAGCGCTCAAGGTTTTATAGTACCAAACGATTCAATAGTAAAGTCAAATGGAAGAACTTATGTAATCGTAGTCACAGACAAAAATCGAGCAAAATTTGTAGACGTAAATATACTTGCCCAAAACGATAAAGAAAGTTGCGTAAGTGGCGTCCTTACAGACAATTCAGAAGTCGTCGTAGGAGAGAATTCACTTCTCTTGAGAATCTATGAAAACCAACCTCTCGAAGTGGTAAAAGAGTAGAAGATGCTAAAATGGTATATTACTAGACCTCATTTTATATTTTCAATACTTATAATATTCGCACTTCTTGGCGTAATAGGATTTTTTAACATATCAAGAGATCTCTTCCCGCCTGCTGATAGACCTCAAATTGCAGTAGTGGTAGTCGAGCCAGGCGCCTCTGCAAGGTACGTTGCAGACCACGTAAGTGCAGTTATAGAGAGAGAGCTCTACACCCTTAGCAATATTAGAAGGGTATATTCCACCTCCAACGACGGTTTTTGCACAATCACAGCAGAATTTCACTACGGAAAAAATATCGGAGAAGCAAAAACTGATGTCCAAAACGGCCTTTCCAAAGTAGCCAATCTACTGCCAAGCGATATCCAAACTCCACAAATATACGAAGTTACGTCCTATTCTCCACCTGTAATAACCCTCTCAATATCTCCAAAGGAGGGCTCGAACCTATCAATGCCCGATGTAAGGTATATCGCAGAAAATCAAATAAAAGATGAGATATTAAGAACTGGCAAGGTAGCAAATATTGACGTTTTCGGTGGATATATAAAGGATATAGAGATTAGATTCGACAATGCAAAACTGGCATCTTTGGGTCTCAGCGTCCAGGACGTCGTGAACACTATACAAAAATCAAACAAAGACATACCCCTTGGCATAATTATGAACCCAAATTCTCAATACACCTTTAAGGTACTTACAGAAGCTACCAATCTTGATATGATAAGAAATTTCCAGATAACGCCAGGCGTAAAATTACAAGATGTGGCCAGCATAGATTATGGCTATTCGCCTCCTACATCCTTCTATCATGGGGATGGACACCAGGCAATTGCTGTTGCCATCCAAAGGCCTTATGGCGGAGCAGTAATGACAACTATCAATGCCGTAGAAGACATTTTGCCTAAAATTAGAGCACAATTTCCACAATTAAATATTCAAGTTGCCGATACTCAAAAGGAACTCGTGCAGCTCAGCAATGACAATATGTTAGAGGCACTAAGAGATGCGATAATATTCACCGCAATTGTAATATTTTTATTTCTTGCTGACTTAAGACTTACCCTAATCAGCGCAATTTCTATACCATTTGTATATCTTGCAACCATCGCAATAATGTGGGTGCTAAACATAGGCTTCAACACAGTTAGCTTAACTGCTATAATCTTAGCTCTTGGTATGTTGGTAGACGATGCAATTGTAATATTGGAAAACATCGAAAGGCATTTTACCCAGCTGAAGGAATCTCCATTGGACGCAGCTATAAATGGCACAAAAGAGGTTATGCTTGTAATATTTGGAGGAACCCTTGCCACAAGCGTTGTTCTCCTGCCTTTGATGTTTGTAGGTGGGTATCCTGCACAGATCTTCATACCCCTTGCGGGCACTTTGCTAATTGCTATAATAGTTTCATATTTTGTATCGATTACGCTCATTCCAATTCTAAGCATAAAAATGCTAAAATCTAACTCAAAAAGATCGAGATTCGAGACAAAAATTAATAACATTATGAATTATTGGCTTGATCCATTTAAACAATTTTACGCAAATGCAGTGAAATTTTTAATCGATAACAAAAAAATGAGAATGCCTTTAACCCTCCCGCTTATACCTCTTCTAATGCTTAGCATTGGAGTAGTAATACCCACCATAGGCAGAGATCTTATGCCGCCAATGGATACGGGAATTGTGAAGGCGAACATAACCTTTGACAGCAATACATCCATTTTAAAAGTAAATCAAACGCTCTTTACAATTGAAAAGTACGTAAAATCTCTTGGAGATGTAGAGAGGATGTCAGACGCCATAGGCTCAGAGCCAGGGGTGTTGACCGTCTCGGCAGGTCCACCTCAGGTAGCCAGTATGACGATTACCTTTGTAAACAGATTTAAAAGAAGCGCAACTATCTGGCAATTGGAAGATAAGATCAGAAATTATATTAGAACTCTACCAGGTGTAAAGTATGCAGACGTATATGACTATGGCGCTACACCTTTATCGTCTATAAAGGCCACTCTTGATACTACTATTTATGGAGATAGCGTAGAATCGGTCAATAGAGCTGGCAATGTTGTAATGCAAGCTATGAAAAACGTTAAAGGCCTAAAATCCTATTCAAAAAATTGGGATTTAGATAATTTGGAATATGTATTTAAGATTGATCATCTGAAAACCGCATATTATGAAACTACTCCATACGACGTAGCATCTCAGCTCTCTGCAGGAATACAGGGGGCTACTGCTTCGATCTTTACTGTTCCAAATGAAACTGGATACTTAATAAAGGTAATACTGCCCGCTTCTTCAAGAGAATATGTAAACAGCCTGAAAAGTTTTTTGATAAAAACTCCAAAGGGATTTATTCCTCTTGAATCATTTGGAACTTTAAGCACAATTTATGAACCCACAATTATCACAAGAGAGGCTATGAAATACACTCAAGATGTAATGGGTTACCGCTCTACGTTCCCTGTTACACACATTATGGAAAGCTTTACACCTGCACTTCAAAAAGCTATAAAAGAGAACAAAGGTAAGATCACTTCTGATGTCGAGTTAAAGCAAACTGGCGATATCACCACTATGATGGATTCTATGGGAAGAATGTTTAAAGCTATATTTGTAGGTTTTATTCTTCTTTATCTTGTACTCGTTCCAATATTTAGATCATGGCTCAATCCTCTTGCTATTATGGCAGCAATACCTCTATCAATCATTGGTGGTGCATGGTCTTTGTTAATAGCCGACAAAACTATGTGTCTACCAGCTATTATGGGTTTTGTTCTACTTTCTGGTATAATCGTTAAGAACTCTATATTGATAATTGATTTTATAAAAACGTATCTTGACAATGGCTATGGGATTGAAGAAGCAGTTCTACAAAGTATCCACATAAGAACCAGACCTGTTATGATGACCGCATTTGGAACGGCAGTTGGTATGATTCCTATAGCAATGCAATGGGCAATTGGACTCGAGAGGTTATCGCCTCTTGCAGTAGTTGCCATTGGAGGCTTGATTTTTGGAACATTCTTAAGTCTTATTTACGTTCCATTTTTCTCATATTTTTTGACAAAGAAGGGTTAGTATTAGATCAATCTTAAACGAAGAAAAATATTTAGTTTACGCAAGAGCAATCAGAAGTATTGGTCAGGGCACACTTCTAATTGATTTTCCTCTATATCTACACCAGATAGGCTGGAATGCTATATCCATAGGCGCTTTATTTAGCGCCAGTCTATTTATAAATGGCACGCTATCCTTTCTTTTTGGGTTGACTGCAGGAAGATATGACAAGAAAAGGTTCATCTTAGGATTTCAGATAATTCTTATAATCTGTGCAACAATTGCCCTTTTCACCTCGAACAACCTGCTTCTCGGAGGCGTTGCTATAATCGGTGGCTTTGGCAGAAGTGGTATGGGTGGTTCTGGTCCATTTGCTGTAATAGAGGTCTCCTGGCTAAATGACTTGATAAAATATAGCAGAAAATCAGCGATTTTTAGTCTGAATAACTCCCTGATATTTTGTGGAATGGGCATAGGAACAATGGTTGCAACTATTCCTGAATTTTTATCAAAATTAGTAGTTCCAGATCTTGCATTTAGATTAATATTTCTTACTATAATATTTTGGAACACAATCTGCTTTTATCTCATATCTAAAGTAAAATCCGACCCAATATTTCAAGTCGATAGTATAGATAAAGACTCAGAAGAAGAGAAAAAGATTAATAAAAAAGAAAACAGAAACTTAATACTATTGTTTGCAATGAACTCGCTCAATGGCCTCTCTCTTGGTTTTATAATGCCCCTTTTGCCATATTGGTTCAAACTCAAGTTTAACAGCAATGCGTTTGATCTCGGAATAATATTTACAATTTCACTATTTATGACATCTCTTTCAAGCATCATATCCATATACATTGTAAAAAAAATCGGCGCAGCAAAAACTGTTACCTTTATGAGATTTGGGGGCTTGATATCTTTACTATTAATGATTTCCTCCCCTAATTCATTATTTGCAGGATTTTTTTATATGCTCAGGTCCTTTTTAAACAGAGGAAATATCGGCGCAAGACAAGCTCTTGTTGCCAGCATTACCAGAACAAAGGCAACCCTGGCGTTAAGCATAAATAGTTTCTCTCAAATACTATCCCTATCAATTGGGCCATTCATAACTGGAATATTTTTTGCGCACAAAGACTATACTACTCCATTTATTATAGGCGCAGCATTTCAGATACTATATCTTGTATGCTTTTATATGTTCTTTAAAAAATTTGAAGTTTAGTAACTCTCAAAAAAGGTTAATATACTATGATTATTTAATGATCAAGATGATCAGACTACTTTTATAAAATAAGCACCTAATTTAATCGTATTATAGAAAAATCTTTCAAATAGTTATATAATGCTTACATAATTTAATATAAACAATATATTTCTGGGGAGAATTTTATGATTAAAAAGGAGTCAATGTACAAGATTTCAAAATTTGTTGCTCCTGAATTTATATTCGGCACAGATTCGATAAACTACGTAAAAAGATATATTAAGAATTTTTCCCTTACCTCTCCCGTTGTAATTACTGACTCAGGACTGTTAAAGGCAGGTTGGGCAAGAACTATTTTCAAACAGTTAGAAGAGCTCGATATAAGGTACTGCATATATGACAGGGTTTCAGAAAACCCAAAGGACTACGAAGTTGAAGAAGCTTCAAAAATTATCAGGAGCTGTAACTGTGACTCTATAATTGCAGTCGGAGGCGGAAGCGTAATAGATCTTGCTAAGGCAGCAGGGATAATGTCCACCAATCCAGGTTCAATAAGAGACTACGAAGGAATTGATAGGATTCCTCATCCAATGCCTCCAATGATTTGCGTACCAACCACCTGCGGTAGTTCTGCTGACGTATCTCAGTTTGCAATTATCACAAATACAGAAGAGAGATATAAAATAGCAATAGTCAGCAAATCATTAGTACCAGATATCTCTATTATAGATCCAAAAACCTTAACAACCTTGCCCAGAGAACTTTTGATTTCTACATCTTTGGACGCATTAACGCATGCCTTTGAATCGTATGTGTCATTAGGCTCCTCTCCCATTACCGACATGTTTTCGCTAAAAGCCATAAGGCTTATATTTGAGACCCTTCCAAAAGCTGCAAAAGATCCAGAAAATATTAATTATTTAGAAGACTTAATGCTTGCAAGCCTTATGGCGGGGTTGGCTTTTTCAAATACCAGTCTGGGCATGGTTCATGCCATAGCGCACAGCATAGGCGGATACAAAGATATCAGACATGGCACTTGCAATGCTATACTACTAGATAGTGTCATAAATTTCAATTACGCATATGCAGTTTATAGATACGATAAAATTAGTGAAAGTTTAGGATATGATTTGAAGGGGTTAGACGAAATGAGTAGAAAAGAGATATTAATTGAGGTCATAAAGGATTTGAAAAGAAAAGTCGATTTCAAGATAACTCTAAAAGACTTACACTTAAAGAGAGAGGAAATAGACATAATTTCAAGACATGCAATAAACGATCCGTGTATGCTTACAAACCCTGTTATGCCTACCTTTGAAGAGGTGAAAGAATTCATTGAGAGAAACGTCTAAAGAACCGTCGTTCGTTGAAAGCATAAGAAAACAGCTTATAGGCTTAGGAGAAGATTCTTCAAAGAAGACCTACTACGGAGAGCTCAGAGAAAAGATCCAATATTTAGAGCGATTCCGTGCTCTTCTTGACAGCTCTACAGATATGATTTTCCTTATAAATTCTGTAAACAAAAGGCTGATTGACGCTAATCTTACTGCAATAAAAAATCTTGGATATAACATAAATGAATTAGAAAATATGTCCATACTTGAATATATAAACATTACAGAAAACGAATACTTAGAAGTATTTGATTATGTTGTTTCAAAGGATTTTTCAAAATTCATTGTTACCGAGCTTATATGCAAAAACGGCAGAAAAATTCCAGTAGAAATAACAATAACATCGAAAAGGTTTTCTGCTCAGTGGTATTATATAATAATAGCAAGAGACATCACTGAGAAATTTGCCAAAGAGGCTGAAATAAAAGCCAAAGAAACGCACTACGCAAAAATTTTAGAAAATATATCGGAAGTAATAATGGAGATCTCAGATGACTTTAGGATTTTGTCAGTAACCCCATCGTTAAATAAGATCTTGGGATATCACGATTATGAAATAATCGGTCACTTCTTTTATGAGTTTGTAGACGACAAAGACCTCGAATCAGTAATATCAAGTTTTTCCAATATTGCAGAAAATAAACACATTGACTTTAAAATAAAAACTAAAAAAAATAGCGATATTGTTGTAGGAGCAAATATATCAAAAATAATGGATGAAAGAACAAAATACATCGTAAGTTTAAGAGATATATCGGAAATCTCAAAAATTAATAAAGATTTAGAAGAAAAGGAGAGACGCTTTAGAGTTCTCTTCAACAGCATAAGCGAAGCAGTTCTACTCTTCCCCATACCAATAAAAGGTAAGTTTGAGAAATTTGTAGAGGTAAACGATATCACCAGCACATTTTTAAATAGAACAAGAGAAGAAATATTGAACCTTACTTTAGACGATATTATAGCGCCAGGCAAAGATAAAGACGCTCTTATCGAGAAGCTAATTTTAAGAGAATACGCAAATGGATTACAGGCAGAATTTATCAGTAAGGATTCCCCAAACATCTTTGTAGAAATAGATATAAAAAAATGCCACATCGGTGACCAGGATATGGTGTTGCTAATCGTTAGAAACGTCACGGAGAAGAAATTATTGGAAAATAAGCTAAACTATCTCGCCTTTCACGATCCCCTGACAGGCTTGTCAAACAGAACGCTTTTTTCTGAAAGAGTTCGTTATGAGATCGCAAGAGCAAAGAGAAAGAGAACCTATTTAGGAGTGATGTTTTTAGATCTTGACAGATTTAAAAACGTAAATGATACGCAAGGACATCAAATAGGAGACGATCTACTACAGATCGTAAGCATGAAGCTTCAGGAAACGATCAGAGAAACGGATGTCTTAGCAAGGATGGGCGGAGATGAGTTTGCAATTTTATTGCCAGATTTGAAAGATAAAAGCGAAATAAAACCATTAGCAAGTAGAATTCTTTGTTTATTCGAAGAACCTTTTATAGTCAATAATAATTCTTTTAAACTTGGCATTAGTATAGGAATAAGTACATATCCATACGATGCCAAAAGTTATGAAGAGCTTCTAACCAATGCGGATACTGCAATGTACAAGGCAAAAAATTTAGGAGGCAACAAGTTTTTATTCCACTGTGAAAATAATCTTTAAAATATCTTTAGTAATATTTATATTGTTATTATTTCAAGCTAACAGCTTTTGTTATGCTAATTTAAACATAGATAATTATAAATCTGAACTAAGTAGCAACATATTGATGACAAAGGATGAAATAAACAATTTCAATAAAAAAATTAAAGGCATAATTTCTCTTAGAACTTTCAAAGATAAAATCTCAAAGACAGAATTAGAAAAGCTCATCTTCCAAAATGACGACTATTTTCCCTTATATATAGACTCAACTTATTATGAGCACCAAGATTTCACTAATAATATTGTTATAAACGATATGAATGCTGTAAGATATGCAATTACATTAAAAAGAGTAAACGTAAGGACATTCCCAACACTCCTGAAAGCCACCTATAATCCTGAGTCCACTGGCTTCGATCAATTTCAGGAGACCACCTTTGAAATAAATGAGCCGATATTAGTATTAACTGAGGATAAGGGTAGAAATTGGCTATTCGTTCAGGGCAAAAACTACAATGGCTGGATCCTGAAAAGTGATGTCGCATTCTTTAAGGATAGAAAAGATTTTATAAATTATATAGACTCGCTAAATGCTAATTTTGTAACAACTATCTCTTCAAAATCGAAATTAATATTAGGTAGCGAAAAATTTCAAGAAGTAAATATGGGAACCAAATTCATATTACAGGAAAATACCCCAATAGACGGATACTGGAAAGTATTAATTCCTACAAGAGACCAATCTGCTACAGTTAGGTTTGTAACAGGGCGAATCTCAACTTCTGATGCAGTCTATCAATACTTACCCTATACAAGAAAAGCTATTATTGATCAAGCCTTTAAAATGTTAAATGAACCTTACGGTTGGGGTGGAGAAAATGGTTTTCACGATTGCTCGTCTTTTATTCAAGACATCTTTAAATCCTTTGGTTTTACTTTACCAAGAAACGCAGATGTTCAAGAGATGTTACCTGGAAATAGGTTTTCTTTCAAGAACCTTAACGATGATGAGAGATTAGATATTATAAAAAAACTCAAACCTGGCGCATTACTATTTATGAGAGATCACGTAATGCTCTATCTTGGTTATTTTGATGGCTCAGCTTACGTAATAAACGACATCACGTCTTATTATGAAAACAACACCCTGATCAGAGATTACAAAGTTGCAGTTACTGATATAATTAATGCAAGAAGATCAGATTCCAAAAGTTTTCTGGAATCTCTGACTACTGCAGTAGAAATACCATAATTTAACGAGGTGATAACTATGAAGTTTTTAATTTTTATAACAGCTCTTTTACTCTTATTCACTACGTCAGCATATGCAGAAGACATGAACAATACATATTTCCAGCAAATAAATCTTGACGTACAGGCTGACTCTTCTATATACGTGCCAAAGGGCACGGGAAAAGTTACCGACAGATCGATGGGCGATGAAGACCTTTCCAAATTCTACGATATAATAAAATCAGACTTCAACTCTCATAACGTGGGCATAAATCCCAATAGCAATATCCATTTAATGGTAACCGTTACAGATGTAAAAAAAGTCCCGCAATTTAGCTTCGGACTATCAGCAGAAAAATCGTTCATAAAAGCGAAAATCGTTCTTTTGAAAGGCGAAAAGGTAATATTGACTGACTCTGTATACGGTGAAAGTAGCTCCTCCACTCCGATTTTCAGAACAAACAACCCTTTTGAAGGGGCTATGAAAGAGGCATCAACATCAATTATGCGAAAAATATTGCCAATAATAATTCCAGGATTCCCTACAAAATAATGTAAATGCGTTTATCCTAAAATCAGGTGGTTTTTATCTACTGACTTGCCTCTTAAGGATATCTTTGATAAACGTTTATCGAGTTTAATAGGAATATAGTTTGAGCTGTGACCGTACAGCCAATTCTCATCTTCTCTCTCCCATAAGGGATCTGATATTTTGTCGCCTATAAACTTTTCCAAAATTCTCGACTGAGAAAACCTTTCGGTCATTAGTCTTTGCCTTCCTAAAATAACTTTTCTATCGAGTGACTTTAGTTCGGCTGCTATAGTCCCTTTCCTTGAGGAAAAGGGAAAAGAGTGAACCCTTACAAGGGGGAGATGTTCAAGAAAATCGATTGTCAGTTGAAAATCCTCATCTCTCTCAGTAGGATACCCCACAATTATGTCTGTAGAAACAAGGAAATCACATCTTAAGTCTTTAATTTCAAAGATTTTGTCTAAAATCTTATCCACATTAGTAAATCTTCTCATTGATTTCAACACCTCTGGACTTGCACTCTGGAGAGAAACGTGAAGGTGCGGCTGTAATTTTTCTGTGTTAATCATTAATTCAACAAATTCCCTATTCAGAAGTAAGGCCGGGTAAATAGACCCAAGTCTTATTTTCATATCTCTATATTCAACTAATTTAATAATTTGCTTTAATAGCCAGATTATATCGAGTCCAAAATCATATCCCCACAATGCTAACTCAATTGCACTCAAGACTATTTCGTTCACATCCTGAAGCATAAAGATTTCTTTTTCTATATCCTCAAAAGGTCTTGACCTCAAGGGACCGCGTAAAAATCTTATAATGCAGTAAGAGCATTCTCTACAGCAACCATCTCCAACTTTGAGGACATACCTCTTTCTGTCGTGGTAATTCGAACTGTGAACGTTCCTGCTCAATAAATCACTTAACTGTTTGTTATCAAAGAAGTTTACTCCTGGTAAATTTTTCTTCAAGTCTTCAGATATTGAAGCCGCACATCCAAGAAAATATATATCCTTATTAAGCCTGGTAAATTTTTTCAGCATTCTAATGGAATCTTTTTGAGCATTTTCAGTCACCGCACAGCTACTTAGCACAATCACATCGGCCAAATTAGCTGATGTTTCATCCACACAGTCAGGAAAAAACAGATCCTTAAATTTAGAAAGATCAGCCTGGCTTACCTTGCATCCCAATGCAAGAGAAAAAACCTTTTTACTTGATGTCATTTGACAGATAAAATAAAATGCTGCAGGCAGCCACGCTTGCCGTCTGCACTCTTAGAATCCTTTCGCCCAATGATGAAACGTATGCCCCCTTTGATTGAAGATATTCTATTTCACTCAAAGAAATCCCGCCTTCAGCACCGATAAATACTGATAAATTCCCGGAAATACAAGATTTAAATAGCTCTTTAATTGATTGATTCGAATTTTCCCAAAAAACCAGCATCTCGCCTGTAAAAAGCTCATCGGGTATTTTAAAGAGCTTATATGGTCCCAAGATTTCTGGAACTACCCCCCTGCCTGCGAGTTCAGCCGCTTCTTGTGCAATCTTTTGCCATCTTTTTATCTTATTTGAAGACACCTCTCCATAAGAATTTCTTTCGCCGTATACCAGAACAAATTTTTTAACTCCAAGCTCTGTACACATACGAATTATCTCACTGCATTTGTCTCCTTTTGGCAGAAATTGAAAAAGCGTAATGCTTAACTCTGGCTCTTTTGCATCCAATCTTTCTCCAAGAATTATTTTATCTGCCTGAATTCTTGATCTGAATGCACTTCCAGCGCCATCCAATATAGTAACAGAATCATTATCTTTTAAACGAAGAACCTTGAAAAGATAATGCCTTTCATCTTCTTGTAACTCGACATCATCCCCTGCTAAGAGATCTTTTATTCTTTCTTTATTTATATAAAGTCTTGTTTCAGACACTATTTTTTGATTTTTTTCTTAATTTTTTTGAATATATTATCCTTCTCCTGATATTCTCCTCTCAGCTGGGCAAGTTTCACATAAAGCTCTTTTTCTTCATCACTTATCTCAGTTGGAGTTTGTATAACCGTTCTTAAGATTAAATCCCCTCTTACTCTGCCACCCTGCTTTGGTAGTCCCTTTCCCCTTATCTTAAATTCTGTATAAGGCTGAACCCCAGCTGGTATTTCATATTCAGAAAAACCCTCCTCAGCATCAGGTGTATAATACTTTATTTTTGTTCCAAGAACAGCTTGTGGAAAACTTATAGTCGCAGGATAAATAAGATTGTAACCATCTCTAATAAATCTTTCATCGTTTATATATCTAATCTGGACATATAAATCTCCGAACTCTTCTCCATAAGAGCCTGAATTTCCACCTGATCTAACTTTAAATATCTTCCCTTCTTCACTAAATGGTGGAATATCAATTGATATCTTTGCTTTTGAAATAGTCCTCCCTGTGCCTCTGCAATGTGGGCACGGGTCTTCAATAACAAAACCTTTACCATTGCATTCTGGACAGCTATAGGTTTGATATACATTCCCAAGAAGAGTCCTCCTTGATGAGGTAACCTGTCCCGTACCATGACAAACTTTACAAACAGTTTTTTTACCACTAGTTGAACCCTTGCCTTCGCATTTTTCGCATCTTTCATATCTATCATACTCTATTGTCTTGCTTGGGGCGCCATTTATAGCCTCAAAGTAGGTCAGGCCTACCACAAGTTCTCTGTCTTCACCTCGAAAGCTAACAGTCCGTCTTGTTCTTTCCTGACCCACACCAAAAAAGTCACCAAAAAAGGTTTCAAATATATCAGACATACCCCCGAAAGGATCGGCCATCTCCTTATCAGTTCCAAATCTATCATATCTGGCTCTCTTCTCAGAATCAGAGAGAACTTCATAGGCCTGCGTAAGTTCCTTAAACTTCTCAGCACATTCTGGATCGTCTTTATTCACATCAGGATGAAGTTCCTTAGCAAGCCTTCTATATGACGATTTAATCTCCTCAAATGAAGCTTCCCGAGAAACTCCAAGCACAGAATAAAGATCTTTATTATTAGTCCTCAATCAAATAACCTCCTTAAAGCATTGGATATTTTATGTGCATAAGAATCAAGCAATTCTACTACATACGGATATCTTACACGCGTAGGAGAAATAAGCCCTATGAAACCAACTACTTTATCAGCATAATAGTATGGTATCTTAAAAAATGTAAACTCCCAAAATTTTGGATCTTCATTTTCTTCTCCAATAATAATCTTAATTTCTCTTTTTTCCCAGGGATTCTCAAAAAGCTTTTGAACAATTCTGTCCTCTTCTTCCAATAAAGCTACTAATATATCAAATTTTTCCCTATCAGAAAAGTCAGGAAGGTTGAACATCTTCATACTATAATAAATATAAGCTTTCTTGTCAGTAGCTTTCCACAAATGATCTGTAACGCTCATCAATATTTGTTTTGCTTGAACAGAAAGATTAAAAACAGGATCAAAGACCGAATCAATTTCAGAGCTGATTTCATTTCTATTCTTACCCAGTATCTTGCTTTTTATAAGGGAATTTATAACAAGTGCATCTTCATCTTTTGAGATGTCTATATTCAAAGAATATGTAAAGGTGATCCCCCCATCAAGGAGCAAAAACACAATACATTGTCCCTTCTTCACATAAGAAAGGTGAAAGTCCCTTACACAAAGTTCTAATAGCAATGGGTGAGATACTATTGCAATACCGAGAGTCTGGCTGGAAAGTTGCTTGGCAATATTTTTTAAAAATTCATTTATCGGGTTCTCATCAGTGAATTCATTTTTAGTCTCTATCACCTGATTTGAGCGGTTTCTTGACCACTCCATAAGAGAATCTACATAATATCTATAGCCAATGCATGACGGGATTCTACCTGATGAAACGTGAGGCTGATTCAAAAAGCCCTCTTCTTCAAGATCTGCCATATCGTTTCTGATTGTAGCAGGGCTAACTCCTAGATCAAACCTTTTCCATACCGTCCTTGAAGCTACAGGTTCTGCAGTCTGAGTGTAGCTTTCAACTACAGCCCATAAAACTTTTTTCTTTCTTATAGAGAGGTAATCATCAGAAAATTTGCCTTTCATAGTGCTTGAGTCCTCTTTCTTAAATGTTTTTATTTCACTCCATATATATTATAATACAGTTATGGTTTAAGAGTTAACACTTAAATTCATGAGAGTTTTCCTAAAATCCTGAAATTTTTCGATTAAAAAAAGTTTGTTTGTAGATAAAATTTATATACATAAAATTAGTCGAAGGGAGAAAGAGATGCCAAGAAGAAGTGACGAGGTTACAAAGGGGATCGAAAGAGCGCCGCACAGATCGCTTTTCTATGCAATGGGTTATACAAAAGAAGATATGTCCAGGCCAATGATAGGGGTAGTAAATGCATATAACGAAATAATCCCGGGTCACATTCACCTGAAAACCCTTGTAGAGTATGTTAAAAAGGGAGTTAATCAGGCTGGTGGCGTACCTATTGAATTTCCCGTGATAGGAATCTGCGACGGAATTGCAATGGGTCACGACGGAATGAAATATCCTCTTGCTTCTAGAGAATTGGTAGCCGACTCTATTGAAACAATGGCTCAGGCACACAAGTTCGATGGTCTTGTTCTCCTTACAAACTGTGACAAGATTGTCCCCGGTATGCTAATGGCTGCTGCAAGACTAAATATTCCATCAATCATAGTTTCAGGTGGGCCAATGCTTGCAGGAAGATTTCACCAAACTGACGTGGACCTAATTACTGTATTTGAAGGCGTAGGACACAAAACTCGTGGCGAGTATGACGATGTCACACTTGAGGAGCTTGAGATGAGTGCATGCCCAGGATGCGGTTCATGCTCAGGAATGTTTACTGCAAACACAATGAACTGCCTTTCAGAAGCATTAGGGATGGCACTTCCAGGAAACGGCACAATTCCTGCTGCATTTGAAGGCGAAAGGAAGAGATTAGCAACATATGCTGGGATGAAAGCTGTAGAATTAGTAAACAAAAACATATGCCCAAGAGATATACTTACTTCTCAAGCATTCGAGAATGCGATAGCAGTCGATATGGCCGTTGGAGGATCTACAAATACAGTGCTGCACCTTCCAGCCATAGCTCATGAAGCAGGAATAAAACTTCCACTTGAAATTTTTGACCTCATATCATCAAGGACTCCAAACCTTTGCAAAATCAGCCCTGCAGGAAAACAACACATCCAGGACTTAAATGAGGCTGGTGGAATAAGCGCTGTAATGAACGAGCTGTCAAAAAAGAACCTCATAAACTTAAATAATCTTACGGTTTCAGGAAAAACCATTGGAGAGATTATTCAAAATAGAACCGTCAAAAGAAGGGACGTAATTAAGTCTATTGATGAACCATATTCTCAAAGCGGAGGCATAGCTATACTAAGGGGAAATCTCGCCCCCGATGGTGCAGTAGTAAAGCAATCAGCAGTAGACAAAGAGATGTTAGTACATGTTGGACCTGCAAGGATTTTTGATTCTGAGGAAGAAGCCATGAAGGCAATATTGGCCGGACAAATAAAATCAAAAGATATATTGGTAATTAGATATGAAGGGCCAAAAGGTGGACCAGGTATGAGAGAAATGTTGAGCCCTACGTCAGCAGTCGTTGGAATGGGGCTGAGCAAAGAAGTAGCGCTTCTTACTGATGGAAGGTTCTCTGGCGGCTCTCGTGGCGCAGTAATAGGACACATTTCTCCTGAGGCGGCAGAAGGTGGGCCAATTGGTTTAATAGAAGAGGGCGACACGATAGAGATAAACATACCTGAAAAAAAGATTGAGCTAAAGGTTGATCCTCAAACTCTTGAAAATAGAAAAAAGAATTGGTCACCAAAACCACCCAAGGTAAAGTCAGGCTATCTTGCAAGGTATGCAAAACTTGTAACCTCAGCGAGCACTGGAGCAGTATTCAAGGACGACTAACTAAAATACATTTTTACAATAAAAAGTGCGCCTGAAAATAAACATTTCAGGCGCACTAAATTTAAGATTCAGTGAATTATTATTTAACTTATTTTTTCTACACTAACGTCCTTCCAAAAACCTTCTAAGTTATAATAGTCCCTCTCCATTGGAGAGAATATATGTATTACTATGTCTAAAAGATCTACTATAACCCAGAGCCCTTCGTTATATCCAGAAACTCTAAAAACATTTCTACCAAGTTCTTTACACTTTTCTGTTACATTATCAGCAATTGCCTTAACCTGTATAGGCGAGTTTCCAGAAGCGATTATAAAATAATCACATATTATAGACTTCTCACCAATAGAAAGCAGTGTAATATCTTCACCTTGTTTCTCTTTGATACAATTTACAATTTCACGTGCAAACAGTTTAGAATTATTTTTTTCCAAATAAGACCTCCAAATTTTCTTTTTTACAGTAATAATTCCATGCGTCAATTGACACAGGATGAAGCTCTTGATTGTTATCCATTAGATATTTGAAACTATAAGTAAAACACCATAAAAAAGCCTTGTCAATATCATCAGGCAAAAGCTTTCGAGCATTTAGCAAACCTTCATCTACGTGCGAACCGTCAGTTATAGCCAGCTTATCTGCCATAAAAAGTGCTGCTGCCATCCTACCCATATTTGGAGCACCCGTTGTGTGAAGACAAATTGCCTCATATATTTCCCAATCAACTATATTTAGCCTATCTATTAACCAGTTAGCTGCAATCAATCCATGAAGCAAGATGGGCCTTTCTTCATCTAAGGTAGAAATGTTTATTTTATATTTCTTAGCCTCACTATACATATCTTCAGGAGCCAAACCCCTTGCGGTATCGTGCATTAAAGCTGCTATATATACCCTCTCTGCATCCACCTTCATAAAAGGTGCAATATACTTTGCCTCTTCCGCAACCGCCATAGTATGGAGAAGCCTATAAGTATTCCCGAGCCTATCCTTTACAAATTCAATAACCTTTTCTGTCAAAGCACTTCCCTACCTTTTCAAAATTTATTTTTTCTGTTAAGATTATAATACTTTGTTTAAAATAAAGGAGGCGAAACAATGTCAAAATTTTGTGCAATTTGCGGTAAGGGTCCATCCGCAGGAAATAATGTCAGCCACTCAAATAGAAGAACACGCCGTCGCTTCTTGCCAAACCTTCAAAAGATAAAAGTAAACCTTGAAGGCAGCGTAAAAAGCGTTTATGTTTGCACAGGCTGTATAAAGACGAACAAGGCAGCAAGAGCATAAAGGGGATCAATGCAAATTATCCCCTCCCTTTTGGGAGTTCCGGGCACCTGTAATTTCTTCGAACGCATCAGCACTGTTATATACTCCTTTTAGCATCTGTTCGAGCTCGCTTGGCTTGTAAGAAGCGTTAACCGCTGTGGTTCTATCGATCTTTCTATCCTGAAACAACTTAAATAAAGCTTGATTAAGAGTACTCATAGAGTTATATTGTCCATTTTTTATATCAGAATACATATCGTCTAATCTTGCTTCTGCAATTAAGTCTTTTATATGTGGGGTTACTACCATTACCTCACAGGCAACCACTCTACTTTTATTATCTACAGTAGGCAATAGGGTTTGAGATATTACAACCTTAAGCGTCTCAGAAAGTCTCAATCTCACAAAGTGCTGTTGATCTGCTGGAAAGGTATTCACTATTCTGTCCACAGTAGAGTAAGAATTGTTTGTGTGAAGAGTGGACAAAACTAAATGCCCTGTTTCAGCAGCTAAAAATGAAGAGTTAATGGTCTCCTGGTCTCTCATCTCTCCGATAAATATGACATCTGGATCTTCACGCAAAGAATATCTCAGGGCCTCAGGAAAACTCCTGACATCTAATCCGACCTCTCTTTGAATAATATTAGATTTTTTATCGGTGAATACGTATTCTATTGGATCTTCAACAGTTATAATATTTAAGCTTTTCAAGTTATTTAAATCGTCAACCATAGAAGCCATTGTAGTAGATTTTCCAGAACCAGTTGGTCCCGTGACAAGAACCAAACCCTGTCTAAAATTTCTAATTTTTTCTATTACGTCTGGCAAAGAGAGTTCTTCCCATGAATAAGGGTTCATAGGTAAAATCCTTAATGCAATGCCTATAGTTCCTCTACTAAAATAAATATTTGCACGGCACCTTGATTTTCCCTCATATGTAAAGCCAAAATCGAGACCAAGCTCTGTAAACATTCTTTTTTGTTGATCTGGAGTTAGCAACTGTAATATTATCTTTCTTAACTCCTCATCCTTAAAAAATGGTAATGAAGAAATCTTTTCAAGCTTACCATGTACCCTAAATATAGGACAAGAGTCGTTCTTAAGGTGAATATCACTTGCCTCCAACCTCAAAGCTTCATCAAAAACCTGAGCAAATAAGGGGTCAAATATCACCAGTAGGCACCGGTAAGCCAGCCAATTTGCTCAATAGATAGAGATATCCATCTTTATATTTCATTGGGAAAATTTCTGACATATCCTTTTCGCTTAATTTAAACTCTCTCTCAATCTGCTTTTTTGGAGGCATAACTTTATCAACTTCGTAATATCTTCTTACATAATCTATAATCTTCCAGTGAATATCCGAAAGCAAAATCTTATTTTCACTTGCCACAGCTTCAGCAAAATCCTTTGTCCATGAAGTATGGTCTAATAAGTTGCCTTCCTCATCGACTTTATAATCCCTATCTTTAACCTTAAATATCCTCAAAAAACCACCCCACAAATTATTTTATTTATTATATCATAAATTTTCGGATGATAAATTTGATTTAGATCAATTTATAAAATTGCCGGTTCTTTGACAGTTGAGCAGAGATAAAACTATAGTAGCGCGAGCATCTTGCCAATAGTAACACAAGCATCTTGCTTGTGGAAAATTTTTTGCTTTTTGTTCTTCATAGTACCCTGAGCATCTTGCTCGGGGTGTATTGCTTTTTGACGATTTTAAAAGCTACCAAGCAGGATGCTTGGCTTACTATAAGTGCACTGAGCAACTTGATAGTGTTCTGCGCTTTTATAGTACCCTGAGCATCTTGCTCGGGGAATAGTACTTTGATTCTTAAAAGACTACCAAGCAGGATGCTTGGCTTACTATAAAAGCAAAGCTACTCCAGCAGTGGTGGTATATACCATAAGTGCAGAGCTAACCGAAAAGAGAGCTATCAAATAAGCAACTTGTTCGCGGAAAGTTCTTCATAGTACCCTGAGCATCTTGCTCGGGGCGTATTGCTTTTGATCTTAAAGCTACCAAGCAGGATGCTTGGCTTACTATAAGTGCACTGAGCAACTTGATAGTGTTCTGCGCTTTTATAGTACCCTGAGCATCTTGCTCGGGGTGTATTGCTTTTTGACGATTTTAAAAGACTACCAAGCAGGATGCTTGGCTTACTATAAACACAAAGTCCTAAAAAGCTTTAAATATCAAAGCTTGCAAGCATTTTTGTTCTGTTCAAGTGTCGAAGACAAGATTATATCATAAATTTTCATCCGAAAATTTTGATTTAGATCAATTTATAAAATTGCATTTGATTTAAAATAATAATATGCTTTTTCAATATATTTAAATATAAGAAGGAGAAAAAATGAATCCAGAGATTCTAAATAAATTTCCAAAGAGCTTTTATGTTCCAGATGGCATCTTAAATCAGTCGCAACTGAAATTGCTTTCAGATCTATCCTGCGATGGATATGAAGTGATATTGTCAGGAAACTCTTCGGTCACCATTCCAAAAGTAGACGATATGACAAAAGAGAGACTGAAAGAAGTGGGATTTTTGGATCTGCCGCATATGGAGAGCAAAGTCTTCTATGCTCAAACTTGTCTTTCGAAGCCATACTGTCCTATGTCGAGACAGGATGCAAGAAGTCTCTCAAAGAAGATAAATGAAAATTTTTATGGAATGAATACCCCAGCAAAGGTAAAGATATCTATTAGTGGTTGTCCCAATGGATGCAGCGAGCCTTTAGTTAGAGATATTGGCATAATGGGATATCCCACAGGATACACCTTAACCATTGGCGGCTTCGCTGGGAGAAATGGTGGCATAGGTGAAACAATTTCAACAGATTTAAATGAGGATCAGGTGGTAGAGAAATTAAAAAAATTGTTTTTTGTCTATAAAAGCTATGCGAACGAAAAAGAAAGATTCTATAAATTTTTAAGAAGAGTAGGTCTAGAATTTATAAAAGAAAAAATAGAGAGTACAGTTTACCCTGCACTCTCCGAATAAAATTTTAGATTAATACTCTTCCCACGAAATATAAGGCTTTTTCATATCAACCATAGAATTTACCATAAGTTCAACAAGGCCGCCATAGGTAAGATTAAATTTGTCCTTGCACTTATAGTGTTCAAAAAGGTCTCTAATGGTTCCCTTACAATTTGAACATGGTGCACAAACGTATTTAGGAATGCCTGGATCCAATTCTTCTTTGAAAGCATTTAAAATCTGATTTAGCTTAACTCTTGAAGATACCTTATTTCTCCACTGTGGGAAGTTTAAACCCTGCATAATAGCAAAGCCAGAACCTCCACCACAACAATAATTATTAACACCATTTGGATGCATCTCTCTCCATCTTGGAGCAATAGCGTTAAGCACATTTCTTTGCGGCATAACTATTCCCATATTCCTTACCATATTACAAGGATCATGAAGGGTCACGGGAAAGTTATTCTTTGAGGGATCGAATTTTATCGCCCCGCTTTTATAAATTTCCCAGAACAAAGGCAAGCAAGACTCCCTTGACAGCTCTGAGCTGGCAAGATCTCCAGTTAAGATTCTATCTCCGATAACACAAAATGCCTTTGTAGAATGTCCACATTCGCCAATAACTATTCTTTTAACTCCAAGGTCCTTGCCAATCTTTGCCTGTCTCAAAACTACCCTTGCAGCCTCTATATCGTCGTTCCAAAGACCATAGTTTATATTGTCATATCCAACAGGTTCATCAGATATAGTCCAGTTTATGCCAGCCGCATCAAACAATATCGCGAATGCAGCAGGATTCTCATACCAGGATACATATTCACCAGCATTATGAATCAGCAGTATATCAGCACCCTTTTTATTTATTGGAAACTTAATCTTTATTCCAGTTTTTTCATACGTATCTTCCTCAATAAATTCTAAATAGTCTTTTAGCGCCATTGGAGAAAGTCCAGTAGATGAACCCACTGTCAATTGCAAACGCGAACCTTTCTCTAATATTTCAGCAGGAGAAATACCCAACTCCTGGCTTAAAAGAACCCTAATCTCTCTTGCAAGATATCCATTATCTATGCCTACAGGGCACCTTTGAGCACATCTCCTACATAGATTGCACCTGTGAGCTAACTCAGCCAATCTATAGATAGTTTTCCAATTAAGATCTACATCAGCGCCCACAAAAGAACCTAAAAGCTTTCCCTCTGGCGTGAAATATTTCTTATATATCCTTCTTAAAATTTCTATTCTATAAGTAGGCCTATAAATCTCCTGTCTGCCGCTGCCAACAAACACATGGCAGGCCTCAGAACAAGTTTGACATCTGACACAATAATCCAGGCCCGTCTTCAAAATTTGAAGCATAGTCCAGTTGTTTTTTGGATCTAGCAGTTTCTCAAACCCGCTCAGAAATTTTCTAACAATTTCATTTTCTTCTTCCTTAGATTTCGGAGGATACAGATTACTAAGCGCAACGTGCCCATCCAAATACCAATCGTATGAATTTTTTATGCTATCGCTTGTTGGCTCTAAAGGCGTTTCTTCGCTTTTATCTATACCCAGGATATCTATCAAGTCTTCCATTTCAATAGGAGCCATAGGTTCTTTAAGATCTTTTGAAACATCGTTAAAGGGTGGTCTTTTTATTGCCATTATTGTTTCCCCTTTCCTCTACTTTTAGATTGGTTGCAACTTCAGCCCATGAGGCGCCAGGTATAGCGTGTGGAGCAGCCCAATACTGTTTATATTTTAGTTGTTCTTGAAGAATTAAATCCTGTTTGTTTCCTTTCATGGTTAGCGCATCGTCCCACATAATAGCGTGCCAGGTCCAATACTTAATCGGTGCATGCATATATTTTGAAAATGGAAAGTAGAATAGGAAAAATTGAAATAGTAAAAATTGAACAATCACAAAATTAGATACATTTACGGATCTAAAAGATATCACCGAACCAAGATACTTTAAAATATCGTGATTTGCATCAAACAAAAAAGTTGATAGGGTTGCCAAAAACATAAAAAGGAGTAAAAAAAGGTTAAAAAAGTCCAAAGGCGTCGTATAAATTCTCAACTCTTGTGAAAATATTCTTCTTAAAATCAAAATAAAAGAGCCCAAAACCCCAAATATTCCAGCTAAAATTCCAAAAATGCTCGATAGTTGTATCAAAAAATAAAATGGCCAAAAAACTGAAAAAACTGATAAGAAAATCCACCCAAATAGAATATATAGTCCCCAGTGTAAAAGCAAAGATGGAAACCATAGACCATAAATGTTATACTCGCTCACTCTATCCAGGAAAAGTACTTCTCTAAGGATTTCGATTATATCGTTCACCCAAACATTTTTTAGTCCCTTTCTCACCTCTTCCACATAGTTCACGTCTTCCATGTAGCTTCCACCATAACTATATTTTGAATCATGAACTACAGGATACAATTCAGCCCTGAGATGCAAGGGCATATTGTTGATCTTCAATAATTTCAGAAAAGATCCCACAAAAAAACATATTACAGAAAACCATGCAAAGTAGACCATAAATTGATTCATTGTAACCTCCTTTGATTAAAATATTTACTTATAAAGTGTTTATTTTATCACACAACTTTACTATTATATTAAAAAAGTTATTATTTTCAAATATTTACAGAAAATTCAGTCTAATTGCCAAATTTTTATTATAGAAATAAATATTAACTAAGTTTTTAAAGCTAATTATGCAGAAGAATACTATTTTAATGAATAATGTATGAAAAAAATCACATTCACTTTTAGGCAATAAATAAAAAAGGTACTATGCCTTCAAAAATCATTAGCATAGTACCCAAATTTAGATATTTGAAAATTTATTAGATCTTACACTCCTCAGAATCAGTAACTAACATCTTGATTCTTTCAACCACCTCTTCAACAGCCTTCTGTACCATAGGAGTACAATCAGTGCTAAAAGTATCTACATCAAGCAATTCGATTGTAAAAATCCTTATGTCCTTAGGCATATCATCACCCAGAATCTCAATGCCTATCTTTAGTGTAGATGGCAAAGATATATTATGAGATCCTGAGTAGGTAAGAGTGTGGGACAAATCATCAGGAGATATCTCCTTTATGGTGCCAGGAGCATCACCAGAACGAATGCCATCTACAATTATCGCTCTCTCATAACCAAATAAAGTATCTAATACGTCAAAATCAGTAGTCATCAGGATATGAGTGTCCACAAAGCCCTCTAATTTTTTGGCCACTTTAATGCCAACTGAATCATCAGTCAATACTGGATTGCCAATCCCCAAAACTACACTTTTGCCTTTTCTTTCAATACTTCTTTCATCAGAATCCAAATTATTACCTACCTACAATATTTTTTCTAAAAATTCTTTAAAGTCTTATATGGTTTACCTTCATGATCATAAATGTCTATCTGCAAAGGGTCGTGCCCAGGAAGAGCATGGGTAGCGCATGCTAAGCAGAGATCGTATGGCCTGTAGGCTAACTCAACCATATTGAGCAATCCTTCATTTATTACTCCATCTTTAATGAAGTTTTGTGCTGCACGCTTTACCGCAACATTTATAGGACCTTTATTGTGCGTAGTAGCTACCACAATGTTTGCCTTTTCTACAATACCTTTTTCATTAGTTACATAGTGATGTATCAGGGTGCCTCTTGGAGCCTCTACTATTCCTACTCCTTCTGATGCAGGGCCTAACTTAGATCTGACTTCTGGATTACACAAGGTCTCGTCTTTTGCAAACTCACGAATATTTTCAGCAGCGCAAAGGAGCTCAATAGCTCTTGCCCAGTGATAACCCATAATATTATGAACAGGTTTGTGTCCAAAAACGTTAAACATCTTCTCATAGGCTTCCTGAGCAAGTGGAGTAGGCATTCCGCTTGCCACATTCAATCTTGGAAGCGGCCCAACGCTATAAAGGCTTGTGTCAGGACCATCAACTACGCCCTTCCATCCCTTTTGCTTCATATATGGCATCTTAAGATAACTCCATGGGAGAACTCTCTCAGCTATATAATCAAGATATTCTTTGCCCTTGAAACGAGCGATCTCTTTGCCATTGGTATCTACAAATTTCTGTGTTCCATCATAAAAAGCAACTTTGTCATTCTCATCTACCGAACCCAGGTAGTTAGAGACTACTTTATAAACATCTCCAGTAACCAGCTTTACATATTCAGGATTTTTAAGTACCACATCTTCGAAGATCTTCAAAGTTAGCTGACCTAACTCTACCATCTCTTCAGCAAGAGCCATTATCTCTTTTCTCTCGTCCTGAGTTACCCTCTTTGACCAGCCTCCTGGAAGAGCAGCTACCGGGTGTATAGGCTTGCCGCCCAACATTTCCAAAACTTTGACTGCCGCATACCTCTTCCTTAGAACCAGCTTTCCTGTTTCAGCGCCAACAGCATTTACCAGGCCTATAAGATTCCTCTCAGCAGGATTAGCCGTTGGCCCTACTACAAAATCAGGAAAACCAAGAGCATATAGTATTGCAGCGTGATCTTCTACATAGTGTGCATTGAAGAATATTTCTCTTATCTTACGAGCCGTAGGAGTAGGCTCTACATTGTAAACACCATCAGATGCCTTCATAGAAGCGGTAAAGTGCACTGCACGACATACTCCGCAAATAGTTGAAACTGTCCTTGGGACTTCTTCTATGGGCATTCCCTGCAAGAAACGCTCATATCCCCTAAGCTCCACTACTTGAAAGAAAGCATTATCGACATTTCCTTTCTCGTCTAAGAACATGCTTATTTTGCCGTGTCCTTCAAGACGAGTCATAGGATTAATTTCAATCTTTGTTAAAGCCATATCATTTCTCACTCCTTCTTTACTTTTCTGTCCACCATGGAAAAAATTCAAGATTCCAGAAAGATCCATTTATCTTCCCCCCTTATGTACAGAAATATGAGATTTTATCACTATTCTCAAGATAGCCATTGAATTAACTTCACAATTAATGAAACTCATACCTAAACCTTTTTTACTTTTTTGCCCATCATAGATGAAGGGAGCGAATAACGATAGAATAATTTTACTGGGCTAGGTATTTGGTTTACCAAATCTTCATTGTCCATCAATGAGGCAATAGCACTTACTGCCCTCAATCCAAAGTCTTTTACCCCTGGAATTGGTCCACCGCAGCCAGCACAAGGAATGTTTACTTTAGGGCATAGAGCCCCGCAATCTCCTTGAGTAATAGGTCCCAAACACATATAACCTTGCTGAAGTAAACATTTATTTTCATCTGGATCGCCGTCTATTGTTCTTCTAACTTCTTTTATTGTTTCTCTCTTTTCGTCAGTATTTCTTGGATTTCGAACACAAATATCGCAAACAGCTTTGCCATTCGTTATCCAGGAACCCTTAGGAGGCAATTCACCTTTCAAAATTGCTACCAATGCGTTTAGCACAACCGAGTGGTGTGGTGGACATCCACCTAAAAAGAAGTCAACATCGATTACCGATTGGATAGGCCTGACGTAAGGATAAAATGTAGGTAAGGTTAGATCATACTTCCCATCCAAAAGATAGCTTGGCTGTGGAGTTACACCATCAGGATTATCAGTGCTAAATGTATCAAAATAAGCCGTCTGGAATATTTCTTCTTTTGTGTGCATATTTGCCATACCAGGGATTCCACCCATAGCGGCACACGCACCATAAGCAACTATGACGTTACACTTCGCTCTCATAACCTTACACATATGCTCGTGTTCATCCAAACGAATCATACCTGAAATCAAACCGACATCGACTGACTTATCGGGCATTGCTTCTAGATCTTTATATTTTACGTCTGCTACAGTTGGAGCCCAGAATACAACTTCCAGAGAGGGTAGCACGTCTACAAGCGTTTCTGAAATATCTACTATAGCCATATCACAGCCACCACAGGCTCCAGCCATTAGAACAGCTAATCTAAGTTTTTTATCTGCCATTACACTCCCTCCTTTACCCTACAGGGTCCCAATTCACGTACATTTTTTTCAAAAGCAGTCATAGCCTCGGCGAATCTCTTCCCCTCAGAACCAGAAATCCATTCTAACTGGAACCTTTCTGTTTCTATTCCCATATCTAGAAGAATACGCTTCAACAAATCAAATCTTCTTATAGCCTTATAATTTCCCTCTTTGTAGTGACAATCCCCAGGGTGACAGCCCCCAATAAATACTCCGTCAGCGCCTCTTTTAAAGGCCTCAACTACAAATTCTGGCTCTACCCTACCACTACAAGGAACACGTATTATCTTAATGTTGGATGGGTAATCATAACGTAAGCTACCAGCAAGATCTGCCCCCTGATAAGTACACCAGTTACATGCAAAAACGATCAAGTTAGGTGTCCATTCGCTCATAATTTATTGAACCTCCATAATACTAATTTATCTTCTTCAACTTTCCTAAAATTCCACTCAAATCTGTCGTACTTAGCCCTACGACCTGCTGTGGATCCGCCCCCAGACAAAGAGCTAATAGTTGGACATAATGAATAGAAGGTATTTCGTAATCAATCTTTTTATCCTTCCTCATAGGAGCCTGAGCAGTATCAAACTGGATCAGGCAAGAGCTACAACCTGTTACCAATAGATCTGCTTTTATTTCTTCCTTCATAGAATTAAGTTTTGTTTTTACCAGCTTATAAGATGCCTCAACATTTGTGGAACGCATTCCGCCCATGCCGCAGCAATCTACTATACGACTATAATAAGGAGCAGAAGCGCCCAAGGCTTCGCAAAGCTCCCTAAGCATAACAGGATGGAAAGAATCTTTTTCCCCCTCCAGATATGCTTCACTTGGCCACAGAGAGTGACAACCTGGCTGAACGCCAACGGTAACACCCTCTAATGTATACTTCAAAGCACTTTTAATCTTCTCAATGCCTATCTCATTATAGAAAAAGTTTGTAGCAAGCCTAATTTTAGTTGAGCCTTTATATTCTTTGCCAATAGCCTTAAGCATCTCGTTTACCTTTTCCCTAAGTTCAGGCTTTTTGTCTAACTTATTCTTTGTTTCTCCTAAACTGCCATAACAGCTGCCACAAACAGTAACCATATCAACGTTCTTTTCTTCAGATATTATAAAGTTACGCGCCCCTAAAGCACACCACCCAGCTTCGTCAACAGAAGGCATGGTGCCCCAGGTTGGACAGCAAGACTGACCATCCAGATCGTCAATCTCAACACCTAAAATAGGCAGTACATAGCGAAATGCTTTTTCTAAATCAGGTCTATTGAATGCTGTATTACAACCTACAAAAAAACCTACTTTCATCGGCTACACCTCACAACAAGTGACATCGGTCAGGCCAGCATCCATCGGAATAATACCCAATGAAGCCAGGGTTGACTTGTTCATTAGAATTCTTAATTCTGTTAGAGCTCGAGGGTTGTTTGCCGTTGTAGGAGCTTTTTCCGGCAAACCAACTTTCTGTCTATTCTCTCCAGCGTTAGCAAAATATACAGCATGGCCTACATCATATAGTGATTTTAGACCCTCTATCGCAAGAGTTGGTAAAGCAAATTCCTTCATTGCAGAACGCCTCATCGCCATTATTACGCCGAAAGGCTCTACTTTTCTCGGACAAACTTCAGTACATCTATTGCATGCCTGACATGCCCAGATGGAGCTGTCATCGAGCAATATTTCTTTCTGCCCTATCAATATAGATTGAATAACGCGTTTATTAAAAAATTCAAAACCAGCAAGAACCATTGGACACGCAGCAGCGCACTTGGCGCACTGGATACAATCTAATAGCTCCTCTGCTCCCAATTTCATTATCTCATCAGAAAAACCTACTTCACCTTCTGAAATATTAAGAACTTCTATTTCAGCCACTAACGTTCACCTCCTCTTAAAAAGTCAAATTCTCTATTTGTGATTCAATTTGTTCAGTAGTAAAACCCTGTAAGGTTATAGCTCTGGAAGGACATGCTGCTACACATACACCGCATCCAGTACACAGTGCTGGATCAATATGTGCTCTCTTCTTTTCGCCGTATTCCTTCCAACCAATTGCAGAGTAAGGACATAATGGCAAGCAAACACCGCATCCGCTACATTTATCAGAATTAACTTCAGAGACCAATGACTCCACGTTATCTGTAACTTTAGGGATCTCAGTTACCGCCATTACCGTTCACCTCCTCTTAAAAAGTAAGTGCCTCTATTTGTGATTCAATTTGTTCAGTAGTAAATCCATGTAAAGTTATTGCTCTAGAAGGACATGCAGAAGCACAAACTCCACATCCAGTACACAGTGCTGGATCAATATGTGCCCTCTTCTTTTCACCATATTCCTTCCAGCTAATTGCAGAGTAAGGACACAACGGCAAGCATATACCACATCCGCTACACTTATCGGCGTTAATCTCAGATATCAGAGGCTCAACTACAACCCTGCCGACAGTCAAAGGTATGGATGCTGCTGCTGCTGCTGCCCTGGCCTGTGAAACACTTTCAGGTATGTCTTTTGGTCCTTGAGCACAACCAGCAATATAAATACCCCTTACTGATGTCTCTACAGGATAAAGTTTCGTGTGAAGCTCTTTCAGGAATCCTTCTCCTCCACACTGTATTCCGAGCTTTCTTCCTAGTTCCTCAATTCCTGGAGGAGGCTCTATAGCAGTTGCAAGAATAACCATATCAGACTCTAACTCTACTGGTGCCCCCATATCCACATCATATGCACGAACGCGTAGACGATCACCTGGCAATTCATCTACTCCACCCACACGACCCCTTATTACTCTAATACCTAATTCTCTGCAGTAAGTATAATATTCTTCGAAATCCTTACCAGCAGTACGAACGTCTATAAAGAATATATAAACATTAAGATCTGGATATTTCTCTTTGATCAGTCTGGCCTCTTTCAACATATACATACAACAAACCTTAGAACAGTAGCGATGATAATTTTTGTCTCTGCTACCTACGCAGGAGATAAATGCAACTGTTTTTGGGTGTTCATTGTCAGATGGTCTAAGCAATTCTCCCTCAGTTGGTCCAGTAGCTGAGAGTATTCTCTCAAACTGCAACGAAGTAAGTACGTTTGGAGATTGAGGTGAATATTCTTTGAACGGAGTCTTATCCATAGCTTTAAATCCAGTAGCTGCAATTATCGTACCAACTTCAATTTCAATTAATTGCCCTTTTGGATCCCACGGCAGAGATCTATCACATGCGCCAGTTGGACATGCCTTCTCACAAGGAGACAAAATCGGCTCTCCTGTCTTTGGGTGAGGCTTCGGCTGGGTACCGATAGTTCTCCCTGCACAATTCAAGCAGTGTTCCATGTCTACTACAGCTTTTTTTGGAACCGCTTGAGGAAACTCAATATATACAGCTTTCCTTTTATCCATATCTTCGTTAAACTCATTGTCCACTTTCCCTGGACACACTTCTACACATGCGCCGCAACCGGTACATTTATCCCAATCAATATATGTCTGCTTTTTGCGCACTAGCACCTTGAAATTCCCGATAGAGCCGTCTATCGACTCTACTTCGGAATACGTCAAAAGCTCTATATTTGGATGCGTTCCAGCAGCAACCATTATCGGTGTAAGAATACAGGCAGAACAATCATTTGTTGGAAACGTCTTATCAAGCTTTGCCATATTACCGCCAATTGAAGCCTGTCTATCAACTAAGTAAACTTTATAGCCCATATTGGCTATATCAACGGCTGCAAAAATACCTGATACTCCCGCCCCAATTACCAGAGTAGCTTTTGTAACGTCTACATAAGACTCTTCCAGAGATTCAGCTAATCGAACCTTGGCTACACCGCTTGCAACCAACTTCTTAGCCTTTTCTGTAGCTCCGGATTTATCATGCCAGTGCGCCCAGCTATCCTGATCTCGAATATTGGCCATTTCAAAGAAATACTTATTCAGACCAGCATCAGCAACTGCTTTCCTAAAAATCGGTTCGTGAGTTCTTGGCGTACATGCAGCAACTACAACTCTGTTTACAATACCTTTTCTGATGTCTTCTTTAATTAACTCTTGCCCTGGATCAGAACACATAAACATGTAGTCTCTCGCCAACACAACGTTTGGCAAAGACTCTGCAAACTTTCTGACCTCTTCAATGTCTACCGCTCCTGCGATATTCTCGCCACAATGACAAACGTAGACACCAATCTTAAGAGCATCTTCCCCGCTAGCACTCATACTCATCCCTCCTTGAGATTTTATAATAATCGTCCTAATTTAAGTTTAAACCACTGATATATTAGTGTCAATTGTAAATAAAACAATTAAAAATAAAAATATAATTATTCAATTTAGACGATAAAATCAAAATAAATGCTAAAATACTCTTATTTTAAGCCATTAATTTAATTTTGATATGCTCTATGATACATAACATTACCCAATAACGTAGTTTCACTTATGTATTAATAAATAAAGCTTATTATAAAAATATTTCACTAATTGTGTAAGCTAATTTTTAATATCTCCTCGCAATAGTCTCTATCTTCTATAAAATAGGAGATGAATTGTATTTTCTCTTGACTTATAAAATCAAAATATAAGGTATTATGAAGAACGTCAAAAAGCAATACACCCCGAGCAGGATGCTCAGGGTACTATGAAGAACTTTCCGCGAGCAGGCTGCTCGTTTGGTAGCTCTCTTTTCTGTTAGCTCTGCAATTATGGTATATAGCACCACTGCTGGAGTAGCTTTGCCTTTATAGTAAGCCAAGCATCCTGCTTGGTAGCTTTTTTCTTTTCGCGAGCAAGATGCTCGCGAAACTATAGTTTTATCTCTGCTCAACTGTCAAACTACCGCGTCCACTAATAAAATTTCTTCAATTTTAAAAATTTAATGTAAAATATTCTAAATGAGAAAAATTGATAATAAAGGAGTAAGAATTTTATGGATAAAATATACCAACACAACAAAACAGAAAAAGAAATATTAAATTTTTGGCTCGAACGCCATATCTATCACGCCAATGAGAGATCAGACAAAGATGCATTTTCTATAGTAATACCTCCACCAAACGTCACAGGATCTCTGCACCTGGGACACGCATTAGACGATACTCTGCAAGATATAATCTGTAGATATAAGAGGCTTTTAGGCTATGAGGTGCTCTGGCTGCCCGGAACAGATCACGCAGGTATTGCTACCCAAAATGTAGTTGAAAAAATGCTACATAAGGAAGGTAAAACCAGGCAGGTCTTTGGCAGAGACAAATTTATCGAAAAAGTATGGGAATGGAAGGAACAATACGGTCAAAGAATCATAAATCAGCTAAAATCTTTAGGAGCCTCTTGTGATTGGGATAGAGAGAGATTTACTATGGATGAAGGACTTTCGAAGGCTGTAAAAAAGGCCTTTGTTACTCTTTATAGCAAAGGACTGATATATAAAGGCACAAGGATAATAAACTGGTGCCCAAGATGTTCTACTGCATTAGCAGATTTAGAAGTAGAACACGAAGATAGAGAAGACAAATTGTATTTTGTAAAGTATAAATTTTTAGACAACCCTGATAAATTCATTACAATAGCAACGACAAGGCCTGAAACTATTTTTGCAGACACTGCAGTAGCAGTAAATCCAAAAGATGAAAGATTTGCAGGATTAGTAGGGGAAAAAGTGCTTGTCCCAATGACAGACAGAGTAGTTGAAATTATCTCAGATAGCTTGGTTGAAACGGACTTTGGCACTGGAGCTCTAAAAATTACTCCAGGACACGATCCTATGGATTTTGAGATTGGAATCACTCACAATCTTGAGGTATTAATAGCTATTGACTCAGATGGTAAAATGACCGAACTTGCAGGAGACCTTAAAGGATTAGATCGAGATATTGCAAGAGAGAGGGCAGTAGAAATTCTCGAAGAAATTGGAGCCCTTGAAAAAGTAGAAGACCTTCGACATGCAGTAGGACACTGTTACAGGTGCAAAACTGTAATTGAACCCTATGTCTCTGAACAGTGGTTTGTAAAAAGCGCTCCGCTTGCAAAAAAAGCAATGGAAGCTGTGAAGAATGACACTATTCAATTCTTCCCGGAAAGATGGGAGAAAATATATTTTGATTGGCTTGAAAATATAAAAGATTGGTGTATATCAAGGCAAATTTGGTGGGGGCATAGAATTCCTGCATGGTATTGTAACAATTGCAACGAAATAATTGTTAGTGAAAATGAACCAAAAAGTTGTCCAAAGTGCAATTCGACAGATTTAAAACAGGATGAAGATGTTTTAGATACATGGTTTTCATCTTCTCTTTGGCCTTTCTCGACGATGGGCTGGCCTGAAGAGACCGAAGAGTTGAAGAAGTTCTTCCCAACAAGCGTTCTTGTTACAGGCTTTGACATAATATACTTTTGGGTTGCAAGGATGATAATGATGAGCCTTGTGCTTACAGAGAAAGAGCCATTTAAAAACGTTATAATACATGGCCTAATAAGGGATCCCCAAGGAAGAAAGATGAGTAAGTCCATTGGTAACGTTATAGATCCAATGGATATAATTGAAGAATCAGGTGCAGATGCGCTCAGGTTTTCTTTAGCAAGCCTCTCGAATCCTTCAGGTCAGGACATAAAGATGTCAAAAGAGAAGGTTAAGGGCGCACGAAACTTTGCGAACAAGCTCTGGAATACAGCAAGATTTGTTCTAAATTATGAAGAAAATGTTACCAACTACGATATTTCCAATGAAGATATAGCAAATATGGAACCAGAAGATATCTGGATACTCTCAAGATCAAACGAGGTTATAGATTTTCTTTGCCAAAAGCTTGATGAATACAATTTCTCAGCAGCCTCTACAGAAGTTTACAATTTTATATGGGATGAATTTTGCGATTGGTATATTGAGCTAACAAAATTTAGGATGAAAAATCACTTTAAAGACGAACTTGCCCTTAAAGTACTATTTTATACCTTTAGACAATCTTTAATTATGCTTCATCCTTTCATGCCATTTATTACAGAAGATCTATACAGAAGATTGCCAAACAGCAAAGAATCAATAACCTTTGAAACCCTTAAAAAATTTGGTCATTCATTCAGTTCAGAAAAACTTAAAAATATGACCGCCCTTATAGAGGCTACGAAATCTACAAGAAAATTAAGAAGCGAATATAGAATTGCACCCGATCTAACAACTGAACCTATTTTAGTTATGCCAGATGATATTAAGAATAATTTTATGTCTGAAATAGAAAAGTATTGTTTCCTTACAAAATCTAAAGCTCCTAAAGTCGCTCAAGATATGCCGACAAACCTAAAGGGATTTGCCATTGAAAGGGATACTTCTATAACAGTTTTACTTTATTTAGAACAAGATAATTTAAAAAAGAGTAAAGAATTAATAGAAAAATCTCTTCAAAAGTTGCTGAAAGAGTTTAAAATTTCCGAACAAAGACTCAACGATCCAAAATTTTTAAAAGGTGCTCCTGAGGATGTAATTGAAGCGGAAAAAGAAAAAATAACCAATCAAAAAGAATCAATTGAAATACTTGAAAGGAAATTGAGCTTTCTAAAATGAATGAAGAAAATTTTATAAACTTAATAAACTCAATTTCGGTTAATCACTGGGATTTTGGCCTTGAAAGGGTAAAAAAGGCTCTCGAAATCTTAGATTTAAAGAAACTGCCATACAAAACAATACTTGTGGGAGGAACAAATGGCAAGGGCTCTACAGTAAAATTTATACAAACCATAATGGTACAGCACGGTATACGAACAGGACTCTTTACCTCGCCTCATTTGATTGAGTACAATGAAAGATTTAACCTCGATTTAGAAGACCTCCCTTACTCCACTTTGATTGAGGGACTCAGTGAGATAGGTGATCAAATAAAAAATTTAAACCTAACTGAATTCGAACTACTTACAATATTAGCCCTTTATGTATTCAAAAAACTTTCAATTGAAGTTTGTATCTTAGAAGTCGGATTAGGTGGAAGACTTGACGCCACAAATGCCATAGATCCTGACATAAGTGTGTTAACCAGGATAGATATCGATCATACCGACTACCTTGGAAACACAATTGAAGAGATAGTAAAAGAAAAGACCAAGATTTCCAGAAAAAACAAGAAAGTAATTATAGCAAAACAAGCTGAAAAAACTCTAAACCTCATACTAGATGACCTTGATCAGATAGGCTCAAATCCAATCTTATCAGATGAAGAAGTAGAAGCAAAAATCAATTCAAACAAGATAAAGTTTATATTTAACGAATTTGAAACAGACTACTTAACCCCATCCCTTATAGCCGAGTATCAGATAGAAAATATAAAAACTGCTTTGGTCACTTCATACATCTTTTTAAGAAATATTCTTATGAAGAGATTTGAACACCAAAAATTTCAATATGCCGTAGAAAAGACTGTTTGGCCAGGACGTTTTCAAATAATAAAAGAAAATCCACTACTACTGCTCGATGGATCACACAACCCATCAGGATTCAGAGCATTGAGCCAGTCATTGAAGGTGTTATTGAAGAACGAAAAAGCAATATTTATAATTGGCATTTTACGAGATAAAGACGCAAAAAATATGATCGATCAAATACTTACATATTCAAAGAAGACTATATTAACTCAAGTGCCATCAAAAAGAACGATGAATCCAGAAGACTACAAAAAAATATTTACTAACTACGATTTCACATATATGACAACTGAAGAGGCAAAAAAAATTATTTTAGAAAATTATACCCTTGAGAATATAGTAGTCTGTGGCTCTCTCTATCTAATAGGAGACATCTTAAAAACCCTAAAAGAAAAAGACAACTTCTAAATATCAAACAAAAAAATGAGGTGCTAAATTTGAAAGAAAGATTGAAATTTATTTTAATTGGCGTAATAGGAGGCTTGGCTTCTGGACTACTTGGGATTGGTGGGGGTTTAGTATTTGTTCCACTTTTAATCACCTATGCTGCGTATTCGCAAAAAGAAGCTCATGCCACATCTCTTGGAGCCATTATTCCAGCTGGCATTGCAGGCGCGCTTATCTACAATCTCAATGGTCTAAATAGCTTTACAGACAGTGCCTATTTGGCTTTAGGCGGTATTCTCGGAGCACAAATTGGCTCAAGAGCAATGTATAAATTCTCAAATAAAAAGTTAAGAAAGTCCTTTGGCGTATTTCTTTTCATAATGAGTATAAGGATGGTATTACCTTAATGAGCATCTTAACGTTCCTGGTTATAGGGCTTTTCACTGGAATCATTAGCGGTATGATGGGAGTTGGCGGTGGACTTATTATGATACCAGCAATGGTATTATTTATGTCTATCCCACAAAGTATGGCACAAGGGATATCTCTAGCTGCAATAGTACCAATAAGTTTGATGGGCGCATGGGTACACTTTAAAAAGGGTGGATTAAAAAAAGACGCAATTTGGATTGGATTGGGAGCAGTAGTAGGCGCATCTATTACAAGCAGCATAATTCCATATATGCCAATAAGTACTTTAAAAATAATATTTTCTCTTGTGTTGCTTTATTTTGCTTTGAGAATGATATTAAAGTAATTTTAGGGAGGTAATATAATTTGGATAAACGTAAGCTTTTATTAATATTTATAGGTCTTTGCGGCGGTATGGCATCAGGACTACTTGGCATAGGCGGAGGGATAATATTCGTGCCCCTATTAATTTCAATTGCAAAATTTGACCAAAAAGATGCCCATGCCACTTCTGTTGGAGCCATAGTGCCTGCTGTGATTGTTGGAGCTGCAATTTATGGGCTAAACAAGTTTGGCAACTTGGGTGAAAGCATATATTTAGGGATCGGTGGGATCATAGGAGCTCAGATTGGTGCAAGGCTAATGTACAAAATTCCAAACAAACAGCTTAAAAAAGGATTTGGAGTTATACTTGCAATAGTAGCTATCAGAATGATAATATCATGGATATAATTATTATTTTAGATATGTGAGCTAACAAATTATTTAAAAGAATTGTAGTGTAATATTTTCAATCTTCCTTTTGTTCTTGGCAATAAGAATGTTAATATTTTAGGAGGTAAAAATGATAAAATTACTCGTTATAAACGGTCCAAATATGAACATGCTTGGCACCAGGGAACCAGATGTATACGGCAATCTTACATTACATGGTTTGGAAGAGTTAATATTAAATTTTGCGAAGGAATTAGATGTAAAAATAGACTTCTTTCAATCAAATCATGAGGGTGATATCATCGATAAAATTCACAGAACCTATGATGCATATGATGCTTTTATAATAAATCCTGGCGCCTTTACTCACTATTCTTATGCAATAAGGGATGCTATAGCCTCAATTAATATTCCTGTTTTAGAAGTACACCTTTCGAACATTCACGCAAGAGAGGATTTCAGGAAAACTTCGGTTATAGCACCCGTATGTCTTGGCCAGATAAGTGGTCTGGGCGAATTTTCTTACATTGCTGCAATAATTACTATAGAGAAATATCTAAAAAGAGAGTCACATAGATAAATCTAAACATCTTTTTTATTCTTTATCAACCATACCAGAATACACTGTGCCATACTTTGTTAGTATTTTTGCCTTACCCCTAACCTTCATTGCAGAGGTATTGTCGGTGAATTGCGCAATAACCACTTCACCTGCATCAATTCTTTCAGAATGGTGAAACTTTGTCTCCTTCCCCCTTGTCATTCCTGATATCATTACCCCATCAGACATTGCTTTTATAACCACATAATCTGCAAGAGTAGAAATAGCTTTTGTATCCAGAGGAAGTAAAAGATTTTCCACTTTTTCCTCTATGCTGTCATTGTTCGGTTTATCCATTTTTTTCTTCCTTCTTTCTTCTATTTAATTCTTCAAAAATGTCGTCAAAACTTAATCCAAAAGTATAAAGCGAGAGTGCCATATGAAAATACAAGTCAGATATTTCATAGATAAATTCATCTTTATTCTCTTTCATTCCAGCAATAATAGTTTCAACAGCCTCCTCGCCTACTTTTTGCAATATTCTGCTCTTTCCCTTTTTAAGAAGCTTACTCACATAAGAGTCTGGGGTAGGATTTTTCGATCTACTTTCAAAAGTTGAAAAAAGATATGGCAATATAGCGTCCTTCAACTTCTCTTCGACCAAATCTCCATTGTCTATCTTTCTATAAAAGCAGCTCCTGTTCCCAGTATGGCAAGCAATTCCCCCTATTTGTTCTACAAAAACAAGAAGAGTGTCCTGATCACAATCAACTCTGATTTCTTTTACTTTTTGAATATGCCCACTTGTCTCACCCTTGTGCCACAAACATTGCCTGGATCTGCTATAAAACCATGTTTCATTAGTCTCAATAGTCTTTCTCAAGGACTCCTTGTTCATATATGCCATCATCAAAATGTCAAGGGTATAAAAATCCTGAACAATAGCAGGAACCAGGCCAGAACTGTCAAATTTTATACTCGATATAATATCATCTATCAATCGTTCATTATCTCCTTTTCTTTATTGGAAAGGAGCTTTTCTATATCCTGCATAAAAGAGTCAGTTATCTTTTGAAATTCAACTTTGAATCTTTTTAAATCGTCTTCTGATATTTCTTTGCTCTTTTCCCTCTTTTCAAGAATCTCAAGCTCATCGCGTCTTATATTTCTGACAGCCACTTTTGATTCTTCTGCCATCTTCTTCACAATCTTTACCAACTCTTTTCTTCTATCCTGGGTAAGTGCGGGCATCACAATCCTTAAAACCATGCCATCTACCTGAGGGGTAAGTCCCAAATCAGATAATCTAATTGATTTATCAACAGCCTGAAGGGCATTTTTATCATAAACGCTTATGATCAATGTCCTTGCGTCTTGCTGTGAAACGTTTGCAAGCTGCTTTATTGGAACAGTAGTGCCATAATAATCAATTTTTATGTGATCCAGAAGAGCAGGTGAAGCCCTACCTGTCCTTACAGAAGAAAATTCCTTAGAGAGATTTTCTAAGGCCTTTGACATCCTTTGCTTTAAATGTTCAACTTCCTTTGAACTCAATTAGCACACCTCCTTAACATACGTTCAAATTCATTGCAAAAAACGCCAACTAAGAAACAATTGTGCCTACTTTTTCACCTTTCAAAGCCTTTTCTATGTTTCCTGGCTCAAGTAAACTGAAAACTACAATTGGTATTTTATTGTCCATACACATAGATATTGCAGTGGTATCCATTACGGCAAGGCCTTCCCTGAGAACATCCATATATTTTAGTTTATCAAACCTCAAAGCTCCAGGATTTAGTTTTGGATCTGAGTCGTATACTCCATCGACAGATGTAGCTTTGAATATAACCTCTGCACCTATCTCAGCCGCCCTAAGTGCAGCAGCCGTATCAGTAGTAAAATATGGGCTTCCCGTACCAGCCGCAAAAATTACCACTCTACCCTTTTCCAGGTGTCTTATGGCTCTACGCCTAATATATGGTTCTGCCACCTCTCTAATTTCTATAGCAGTCTGAACTCTGGTTTGTACACCCCTTCTTTCAAGCACATCCTGAAGGGCAAGGGCATTAATAACCGTAGCCAGCATACCCATATGATCTGCGGTAGCCCTATCCATACCCAGAGCTACACCTGAAAGGCCTCTAAAAATATTCCCCCCACCCACTACTATGGCAATCTGAATTGCTTCATTACAAACATTATGAATTTGTGTAGCGAGCTCAGACAAGACTTCAGGATCCAGGCCGTAACCCTTTTTCCCCATAAGGGCTTCTCCGCTTAATTTCAACAATACTCTTTTAGAGATCATATCCCCCTCCAGATAAAATTATTTTTATATGTTTTCTCCTAAGGCAAAGCGAGTAAATCTCCTAATTACTATATTTTCTCCGACCTTTGCAATCATTTGATTAACTAAATCAGAAACTTTTACAGAAGGATCCTTCACAAATGGTTGTTCCATGAGACAAGACTCTTCGTAAAATTTTTTAATCCTTCCTTCTACAATTTTATCAAGCATATTTTCTGGCTTTCCCTCAAGTCTAGCCTGGTTTTTAAGAATCTCCATTTCAGAATTCAATATATCATCCGAAACGCATTCTTTGGAGACATAAACAGGATTGGATGCAGCTATTTGAAGTGCAATATCGTGTGCCAAATTCAAAAATTCATCAGTTCTTGCCACAAAATCTGTCTCACAATTAAGCTCCAATAACACACCAATCTTCTTGTTTTGATGAATGTAGGATTCGATTATACCCTCTTTTGCATCCTTTCCAGCTCTCTTGGCTGCTTTTGCAAGTCCCTTTTCGCGCAAATACTTTATAGCCTTATCCATATCACAAGAGCACTCTTGCAAAGCTTTTTTACAATCCATAATTCCTGCTCCGGTTCTTTCCCTCAGCTCTTTTACAGTTTCACTTTTTATTTCCACTAATATCTACTCCTTATAATTAAGTTTGTTTAAATTTTATAAAATGCCCTAAACAGCTTCTTCTGAATTCTCAGGTTCCTCTTGAGATTCTTTATTCTCAATCGCCTCAATAGCGTCCTGCCCCTGTTTAGACTCTATAATTGCATCAGCAATCTTACCAGCAATAAGTTTTATGGCTCTAATTGCATCATCATTAGCCGGGATAATACAATCTACCAAATCAGGATCGCAATTGGTGTCTACGATACCTATAACAGGAATGCCGAGCTTCCTTGCCTCCAGAACGGCAATCTGATCCTTCTTTATATCTGCTACAAAGAGCGCACCGGGTAATCTGTCAATATTCTTCATTCCCCCAAGACTGCTCTGTAATTTCACGAGTTCTTTTTTTAATTTCATAGACTCTTTAATAGGATATAAATCTATTCTGCCGCTTGATTGAAGCTCTTCTAACTCTTTCAATCTAGCAATTCTACTCATAATGGTAACAAAGTTTGTAAGTGTACCTCCAAGCCATCTGCTATTCACATATGGCGAACCACATTTGATAGCTTCATCCTTGATAGCATCTTGCGCCTGTCTCTTTGTTCCAACGAAAAGAATCTCTCCTCTTTGGGAAGCAATCTTTCTGGTAAATTCATAAGCAGCCTCGAAACAACGAAGTGTTTTCTGTAGGTCGATGATGTAGATACCATTCCTCGAAGTAAAGATGTATGGTTTCATTTTTGGATTCCACCTTCGTGTCTGGTGCCCAAAATGTACCCCAGCTTCCAAAAGCTGTTTCATAGAAATTATTGACACTAAATCCTCCTTAGTTTACCTCCGCCAAAATAAAAAATTGGCGTGCGAATTTACCGAATACTCGGCTAAGAAAGTTTAACATAAAAGATATCATTCAGTAAAGACGTATAGTACCCTGAGCACCCTGCTCGGGGAAAGCATTTTTGTTCTGTTCAACTGTCAAAGATGATAATATATATTTTTTAAGCATAAAGTCAAGAGAAAAATATAGCAATTCATCTTTACCTTACAGAAGGTGTAAAATTCTTGTTAGTGGGTGTTAAAATTAATTAACTTCTTCTCTTAAAACTTTGGAGGCTACAGTGGAAATAATATTTGTGAGGCACAGTAACGCTGAGACAATAGGCGTTGAACAAAAAGATTTTGACAGAAAATTAACTGAAAAGGGCATTAAGAAAACAAAAAAGATTGCAAAGGGTTTAAAAAAAATTTTTAATAGCGATATTTTTGAAATCTGGACTAGTCCAGCTCAAAGGGCATCGCAAACATCAAAGATAATTGCGGATTCTCTAAAATGCGAGAATATAAAAGAAATGGACTCATTATGGGAAGGCGACTTCATAAAATTTCTACATGATCTAAAGGGCATAGATGAAACCGTAAAACTAATATGCGTAGGACATCAGCCAGCTCTTACTGATTGGGTGAAGAGTCTCACAGGATCAGTTGTTCCGTTTAAGAAGTGCTCATGTTTGAGTATTACAATTGATCCCAAAAACCCCCAATCAGGTACATTGAACTGGCTTTTCGATGTAAAATTTATAGAAAAGATTCTGGATATTTAAGTTCTACCCTGATAATCATCTTCATTTTTACCTTCTAAAAAGGTTTCTTTTGCTGCATCGCACCATGGACATTTCCAACCTTCTGGTAGGTCTTCGAATGAAGTGCCAGGAGCAATGCCGTTTTCGAGATCGCCAAGATTTGGATTGTATTCATAGCCACACATACAATGATAAATTTCCAAAGTTACCTCCAAAATTTAGGTATAATAATCATTATTATATCATAACCGAAAGGATTTAAAATATTGAAAAGGATAATCTGTAAAAAATGTAATACCATTAACTTTGCCGATGCAAAGTTTTGCAGAAAATGCAGAAACCCATTATTAAATGCGTTAGATAAATTAGATAAAGAAGAAAGCTCAGATAAAATAATTAAAAATGATGACTTTAAGCTTTCAGCTCCAATTGGCGGTCCTATATGGAACTTTCAAATACTTCTTTCAGAATGGGGAAAGAAACAGGAAGAAAAATATATTAAGTATTTGAACAAATTTAAATTTTTAAAAACGATACTATATGCAACCCTTATAGTAAAAAACACCTACAAAAAGTTTATCTTTAATAAAGAAAACAACGAAAGAGCATTTTTATACATATTGCTGTATGTATTTAATTTCTTAATCGGATACATCTTCTCTCTGGGCTTCAAACTAAATCTTTTGTTAATTGCATTGTTGCTAAGTCTCACAGAAGCAGCAATTATAGCCGCCAAAATTTTCGTATTGAAGTTTTTAACCTATGCATTAGTAAAAGTATCTTTCCCAAGCGATCTATTTTTAAGACTAATCTCTATCACCTGTGCGCCGCTATTCCTAAGCTTCATCCCTTATAGCTGGGAAATTTTAAAAATTTATTTGGTTTTTACCCTGGCCATAGGCATTAGAGACGTCACCAACTGCTCAACATTGAAATCTTTCTTTATAAGCGCAATCGTATCTTTTGTAGATATAATTATCTGGGGAACATTTAGTCCGCTTATACATTCAATAAAGCTTTAGATTAATTATAATTAAGAAATTGTTATATAATTTAGTCTTTGACACTTGAACAGAACAAAAATGCTTGTAAACCTTGATATTTAAGGCTTTTTAAGGCTTTGTATTTATAGTAAGTCAAGCATCCTGCTTGATAGCTTTTAAGAGCAAAAAAGCAAGGCACCCCGAGCAGGATGCTCAGGGTTCTATGAAGAACTTTCCGCGAGCAAGATGCTTGTTTGGTAGCTCTCTTTTCTGTTGGCTCTGCACTTATGGTATATAGCACCACTACTGAGGTAGCTTTGCCTTTATAGTAAGCCAAGCATCCTGCTTGGTAGCTTTTTTCTTTTCGCAAGTAAGTTGTTCACGGTACTATAGTTTAATCCATGCTCAACTGTCAGACTACCAATTCAATAAAGCTTTAGATTAATTAAAAAATTGTTATATAATCTTTAAAGATACGATTGTAAATCTAAACCGAAAGAGAGGAACCAATATGGATAAAAACATAAATGAAAATATAGATGAGATAGATGAGATAAAAGAACAGCTTTCAAATGAATTGCCTCTTATACCATTGAAAGATACTGTGATCTTCCCTCATATGGTAGTGCCCCTTTTCATAGGCAGAGACAAATCTCTTAAAGCCCTGGAAGAAGCAATGTTGAAGTATGAAAAGCATATTATAGTTGTATCCCAAAAGAAGCCAGATGAAGAGGCTGACATAGATGGACTATATAGGGTTGGCGTTATAGCAAATGTATTACAAATATTAAAGTTGCCAGACGGTCATGCGCGTATAGTAGTACAGGGCACCGATAGAGCAAAAATTCTGTCTTACAAACAGACAGATCCATTTTTTCTTGTCGAATTTGAAAAAATAAAAGAAGAAGAAACAAAAGATCCAGAAATTGAAGCAATGGTTAGGATTCTTGTAAGCAAGTTCGAAGAAGCTACAAAATTGGGGAAAAATATTCCAAGCGATGCCGTAGTGGCTATTTATAATATAACCGAACCCTCCCGATTGTCAGAATATATAGCTACACATTTAATAAACAACACAGAAGAAAGGCAGCTCATACTCGAAACCACAGATTTAAAAGAGAAATTAAACAGATTGTTAAATTACGTTCAAAAAGAAATATCTATTTTAGAAGTAGAATCAAGAATAAAAAATCAAATAAATCAAGAAATGGAAAAACATCAAAAAGAGTTTTATCTTAGAGAACAAATTAAAGCAATTCAAAAAGAGCTTGGCGAAGTAGAAGAAAAACAAGTAGAATTAGACGATCTGAAAAACAAGATTCAGGAAGCGAAGATGCCGCCAGACGTAGAGAAAAAGATATACAAAGAAGTTTCCAGGCTTGAAAAGATGCCCTCTTCTTCGGCAGAAGTTCCTGTAATAAGAACTTATCTTGATTGGATCGTAAATCTTCCATGGTCTAAAAATTCAAAAGATAATCTGGATATAATAAAGGCAGAGAAAATCTTAGAAAAAGAACACTACGGGCTCAAAAAGGTAAAGGAAAGAATTATTGAGTTTTTAGCAGTAAGAAAGCTAACAAAGAGCTTAAAGGGGCCTATTCTTTGTTTCGTTGGCCCTCCAGGAGTTGGCAAAACATCTCTTGGAAAATCTATTGCTGCTGCCTTAAACAGAAAATTCATTAGAATTGCGCTTGGCGGAATGAGAGACGAAGCAGAAATACGAGGCCATAGGAAAACCTATGTTGGCGCCCTGCCTGGTAGGATTATTCAAAGCATCTCCCAGGTACAGACAAATAACCCTGTGTTTATGATGGACGAAATTGACAAAGTCGGCACAGACTTTAGAGGCGATCCGACCAGTGCCTTGCTTGAGGTGTTAGATCCAGAGCAGAACCACTCATTTACCGATCATTACTTAGAAGTGCCCTTTGACCTTTCTAATGTAATGTTTATAACTACTGCGAACCTAATAGATCCAATTCCAGATCCTTTGAGAGATAGGATGGAAGTTATAGAGATCCCGGGTTATACAGAAGATGAGAAGGTAGAGATTGCTCTAAGACATCTTCTACCAAAACAGTTAAAATTTCACGGCCTAACCAAAGAAAAGGTTAAGATTAACAAGGATGTAATAACAAAGATTATTCGTGAATATACGCATGAAGCAGGCGTTAGAAATTTAGAGAGAAATATAGCATCTCTATGCAGAAAAGCAGCAAAATTAATTGCGACAGATAAAATAACAAGCATAACTTTTACAGTTAGAAATTTGGAAAAATATTTAGGAGTAGCGCAATATAGCTATGGGATGGCAGATGAAATAGACAGAGTAGGAGTTGTAACGGGTCTTGCATGGACTCCCAGCGGCGGAGACATATTATTTATAGAAGCGTCAATTTATCCCGGTAAAGGACAGCTAACGTTGACTGGACAGCTAGGTGACGTCATGAAAGAGTCTGCCCACGCAGCGTTAAGCTATATTAAGTCAAATGCCAAATCGTTAAATATTTCTGATGAGATTCTAAGCAAAAACGATATGCATATCCACGTGCCAGAAGGAGCCATTCCAAAGGATGGTCCGTCTGCAGGAGTAGCAATTGCCACATCAATGGTATCAGCCCTGTCCGGGAAAAAAGCCAACAAAAACGTCGCTATGACTGGAGAGATAACCCTAAGAGGTCAGGTTCTGCCAATCGGAGGTGTTAGGGAAAAGCTTCTTGCGGCTCACAGAGCGGGCATAAAAACTGTACTGATACCAGAAAAAAATAAAAAAGATATCATAGATATACCGAAAAATGTACTGAAAAGCCTTGACATAATATATATCAAAGAAGTCCAAGAGGCTTTTAATGCGACTCTCTTAGACAGTTAAATCAATTGTGCTGTGAAGGGTAGAAACTTTAAATATATGTTAAAAATGTATGAAAGCAATTTTAATATAATAGGATATTTTATTGTCCCCTTCACAGCATTTATAAATAAAAATTTAGATTTTGTACTTTACTTTTCACCAACACAGAAAAGCTTAGAGCTAAACAATGATTAAATTATTTTTAGGCCACATAAAACGCGAAATTTCTCTCGTATTTTTTATTTTACTCTTTGGAACATTCGGCTATATGTTTTTGGAACACTATGATCCCATACAAGCTCTTTTTATGACGGTAATAACCATAACCACTGTTGGTTACGAAGAAGTAAAACCTCTTGACAATGTCGGTATGTTATTTAGCATAATGTTAATACTATCAAGCTTTGGTGTATTTGCGTTTGCAATTTCAAGAATAATAGACTATGTATTTGGAACATATCCCGAAGAAAGGGAAACAATAAAAATGGAGAATAAGCTAAAGAGTTTAAAAGAACACATTATAGTATGTGGATTTGGCAGAATGGGTTCTGTCGTTGCAAATGAATTAAGAAAGAACAAAAAAGATATAGTAGTGATAGAAAGCAACCCTCAAACTTGTGAACTTGCAAAAAAGGATGGGTTTCTTAGTATTGAGGGGAACGCTACAAATGATGAAATGCTTCTAAAAGCAGGAGTAAAAGAAGCAAAATCAATAATAGCCATTACTTCATCGGAATCTGACAATGGATTTATAAGCCTTTCTGCAAAAAAATTAAATCCAAAAATACTGGTCATCAGCAGAGCCAGCAATGCAGAATGGATATCGAAACTGCACCTTGCTGGAGCAGATGAAGTTATATCCCCTCATACTTTTGGTGCAAGAAGAATTGTAAATTTTATATTAAACCCTGGAGTTGTTGAATTCCTTGATATTTTAAGGGATGAAAATATTGATATATTTATGGAAGAGCTTACAGTTAAAACAAATTCTATGCTTGATGGCAAAACCTTTTCATCATGGGAAGATTTAAGATTGTTTTTAAACGTGCCTTCATTAATACCATTAACTTTTTGTATTGAAAAGTATAACAGTTGCCCGCACAATGAAGCATTTACTTTAAAAGAGTCAGACAAAATAATTATAATTGGATCAAAATCTGATATAGAAAGAGTTAACAAACTTGTACTTAAAAACAACAATTAAATATTATAAATATTTAATAACTATAAATTTTAAAATATTAAAAGAAGCCAGTTATGAGTAAATCTTTCCTAAATTTTTTGCCAATCTATATATTAATAGCTCTCACCATTTTCTTATTTGTATTTAAAGACTTTATTATCCAGGTGCTGCTCGCCCTTATATTTGCTATAGTCCTATCTCCGCCCGTAGACCTGCTTGAGAAAAAGAGAGTGCCAAGATTTTTTGGATCATTAATAATATTTTTTTCAGTAATATTGCTTATGGTTATAATATATTTGCTTATTGCCCCCATTTTAAACTTTGAAATACAAAAATTAATGATTTCTTTTCCAAAATATCTTAAAAATTTTGATGAGTTTTTCCAAAACTTTCTAAAAAATTTACAAATAAACCCAGGACACTATATCTGGTTAAATTTAATTATCCAAAAATTACACGAACACTTTCAGGATTGGTTGGGCAATTTATTAAACGTGTTGGGCGCATCAACTTTTGATTTGATAAATAAAGCTATTTCATGGCTAATATTTCCTATTTTAACCTTGTTTTTTATGAAGGATCTGCCAGTTCTTACAAAGGGCATCCTGGAGATATTTCCCAAAAACAAAAAAGTTCTAATAACAGAAATAGGTTCCTGCCTTACTCACGGAATCAGGGCTTACGTGAAGGGACAGCTGATATTGTCTATTACTATTGGCTTATTGACAGGTCTTGGACTATTTTTTTTAGGAATTGAATACTTTCTCCTCCTTGGAGTTTTAGCAGCCATATTAGAGTTCATTCCCTATCTTGGACCAATGCTTGCAGCAATTCCAGCCCTTATAATTTCTATTGCAATTTCACCCCTAAAAGCTTTTGGAGTGTTTATATTTTATATAATACTCCATCAGTTGGAGGGAGTAATAATAGCGCCGAACATAATGAGCAAGAGTATAGATGTACCTCCTTCTCTTGTAATAATTGTTCTGACAATTGCAGCAGCACTGGGATCTATTCCGGGAATGCTTCTATCAATCCCCCTCACTGCTATTTCTAAATCACTTTATGAATATTGGCAAAAAAATCATTCAGAGCCTTGATAATCGATAAGGCAAATTATCAAACCAACTTCTTCAGGGAAAAATTGTGAAAGCCATAAGAGTAATAGAATTAACAAAATCATACGGTTCTAAAAGAGATGTGATTGCTGTAGACAATTTATCATTTGAAGTCGAAGAGGGTCAGGTTTTCTGTCTCCTGGGGCCAAACGGCGCGGGTAAAACCACAACTATTCGAATACTAAACACCCTTTTAAAAAAGGACCGTGGAAAAATATACTTCTTTGATATGGACTTAGACAAGAAGCCACAAGAAATAAAAAATATCATTGGCGTTGTCCAACAGCACACAAACGTCGATTCGGAGCTTACAGTATGGGAGAATCTTTTAATTCACGCAATGCTGCACAGGATGAAAAAATCTATATTTGAAGAAAGAGCTACCCAGCTTTTGACAGCAATGGATATGATAGATAAGAAAAATAGGTTCGCGAACAAACTTTCTGGAGGCGAAAGAAGAAAGCTCACTATTATCAAAGCACTTTTGCACAACCCAAAAATATTGTTTTTAGATGAACCAACTGTCGGGTTAGATACCATCACTAGAAGAGCTATTTGGGATAGTATAAAACAGCTCAGATCTTCAGGCAAAACAATTATCCTGACCACCCACTATATTGAAGAGGCCCAAATGTTATCAGATCTCGTGTTAATAATTGACAAGGGCAAAAAAATAGTTGAAGAATCGCCTTATTCTCTGATAAGTAAATTGGGGAAGGTAATCCTGGAATATCAAGAAAACAGCAAAACAATTTATAAATTTTTCAATTCAAAACAGGAAGCAAAAAGATTTAGCGCAAATCTTAAAGATTTAGAATCTATATTAATAAGAGAAACAAACCTTGAAGATGTCTTCATCGCGATGACTGGAAACGGAGGTGAACAATCTTGCAGCTCTTTAGAGAAGTGTTTCCCATAGTTTTAAGAGATCTGATAGTTTTAAAAAGAAGGCTTATAATTCTTATCGGTTCCAATCTCATGGGACCAATTTTATATCTTACAGCTTTTGGTTGGGGGTTGGGCTCGCAAATTCATACCTCAGAAGGATCATATCTTAACTTCGTTCTCCCGGGCATTCTCTCCCTCACGGCAATGACATCAGCATTTAATGGCTCTGGTCCATCAATAACTATCTCAAGGATATATACCAAAACCTTTGAGGAGCTCTTAATAGCTCCCATCAGGACATCAAGTATCGCAATTGCAAAGATAACTACAGGTTTGATCAGAGGAATATTAGCTTGCATCTCGCTTATATTTGTCTCTTTCTTCTACGGTGCAAACCCCTTTTTGTGGAACGGCATATTTATAATTCACTTAGTTTTTTGCCTGCTTATTTTTTCATCACTTGGAGTTGTAGCAGGACTTTTAGCCACCTCTCATGAAACAATGAATCGTCTTAACTCATTTTTTATTACACCAATGGCATTTTTGGGAGGCACATTTTTCAATACCAGTCTCTTGCCCTATCCAATAAGCCAGATTATAAATCTTCTCCCCATTACTCCCTGTTCAAACGGTCTAAGGGCTGCGTCGTTAGGAAAACCGCAAATACCCGAATACTTCATTGCGGAAATTATCTGGCTCACATTTCTTACTTTCACCATAATCTGGATATTAAAAAATAAAGAGCTAACCACTCCATATTCTTGATATAGAACTTAAATACTGGCTATTTTGAAGAATATTTTCCCATATCAGCGTATTTTTTCCATTTAGCCATCTTTCTTTCCTCTTCGCTAAGCTTCAATAAATTTGTAATATTTCTCTGTATACACTCTTTTACTTTTAGAATTGTAAGATCCTTGTCCCTGTGGGCTCCACCAAGAGGCTCTTCAATAATCTCATCAATTATGTCAAGATTCAGCAGATCATACGATGTCATCTTAAGTGCACACGCAGCTTCATTTGCAAATTTTGCATCTCTAAAAAGTATAGAAGCGCATCCCTCAGGAGAAATCACAGAGTAGACAGAGTTCTCAAACATTGCAATCCTGTCAGCTACAGAAATCGCAAGAGCTCCCCCAGAACCTCCTTCTCCAATAACAATTGCCAGGGAAGGAACCGATAGCGAGCTCATTAGGCATATAGACTCAGCTATTGCATTGGACTGACCTCTCTCTTCAGCCTCAATGCCAGGGTATGCACCTGGCGTATCTATAAAAGTAATCAATGGCAAATTAAATTTTTGTGCGTGCCTCATTAACCTCATAGCTTTTCTATAGCCCTCTGGATAAGGCATACCAAAATTTCTATATACATTGGTTTTCGTATCATTGCCCTTTTGATGCCCTATCACAACCACACTAATACCTGAAAGTTTAGCTATTCCACCTATGATCGAAGGGTCATCTCTATAAAGCCTGTCACCCTTCATCTCAAACCAGTCTTCAAAAACCCCTGATATAAGATCCAAAGTAGTAGGTCTCTTTGGATGTCTCGCTATCTGAAGCCTTTGGTAAGGCGTAAGGTCTTTCATTGTAACCCTATATAGATTTTCAACCCTTTGTTGAAGAGCCTCTATCTCCCCTGTCATATCCACTCCCGTTTCAGCTGAAACTCTTTTAAGTTCTTCAATCTTGTTATAAAGATCTACTATTGGTTTTTCAAAATCAATATATTGTTCATTTTTATCAATAGCCATGCCATGTCACCAACTTTTTTAACGTTTCTTTAAGTGCTTTTCTTTCAACCACAGAATCGATCATCCCGTGTTCCAGTAGATATTCTGATCTTTGAAATCCTTGAGGCAGTTTTTGTCTAATTGTTTGCTCTATAACTCTCGGGCCTGCAAATCCTATCAGAGCTCCAGGTTCAGCAACAATTACATCTCCAAGGGTTGCAAAGCTTGCAGAAACGCCACCAGTGGTTGGGTGAAGTAATACAGAGATATACAATCCACCCATTTCTTTATATTTTCCCACAACCATTGAGGTCTTTGCCATCTGCATAAGAGAAAGCATACCTTCTTGCATTCTTGCCCCGCCAGATGAACTAAACAATATAAGTGGCAATTTATTTTCTCTGGCATAATTGGTAATTCTAAATATCTTCTCTCCTACCACCGAACCCATACTGCCACCGACAAAGTCAAAATCTATTATTCCAGCAGCAATCTGTTTATCAGCTATAGTCCCAATTCCTACTAAAATCGCCTCTTCCTTGCCCGTTTTAGAAATAGCGTCTTTAAGTCTTTCAGAATAAGGCATTGTGTCGACAAAGTTAAGGCTATCAACGGGTAAAATTCCTGAGAACATTTCATTAAAACTATCAAATGTAATATCTATTCTCTCCTGGACTGTCAATCTAAAATGATAATTACAATGATGACAAACCTTAAGATTATCATTTAATTCGCGCGTATATATTGCATTATTACAATTTGGGCACTTTGTCCAAAGGCCTCCTGGTATCTCTCTTTTCTTCACATTAAAAAATTTTTCTAACAATGTATCACCTCAACCCTTCAAAAACAATTAATAAATATATCAAAAGAATCAAAAATTCCAAAGGAGTCTTGCTCTTGAACCATCCTGTAAAAGGGATAGAAAAGCTTCTCTTGCTAAAAGGATAGAAAAGTTTGACACCTTTATTACCTATCATATCAAAAAGTATATGAAGAGCATAACATAAAGTAAAAAAAATTATAAAACTTACAAAAAAGTTAAAATCTATATTCATAAGAAATCTTAACAAAAAAGTTATTAATAAGTCTACAATTATTATCGCAGACAAAGAATGCCAAAACCCCCTATGGGAGAAAAAAATACCAAAAACAGGATTTTTTACCAAACTTGATATCTTTGACGTTGAAGTATCAATATCTGGCAATAGCGATCCCAGAGAACTGCCACAAAAGACCCCAATTTCATTATAACTCTTTACCCATTCAGGGTGATTGACATATATAGCAATTGCAGTGCCAATCCCGCCTACTAGATGAGTAAATCCCGTCAAGACTTACGAAACCACTCTCTTAGATATTGACCGGTAAAAGAATCCTTTACTTTCATTATTTCTTCAGGAGACCCAAAAGCGACAATCTGGCCTCCTTTATCTCCTCCATCAGGGCCCAAATCAATAACCATATCAGAAGCGTACACCACATCAAGATTATGCTCTACTACAATCACAGAATCCCCTCTATCGACCAGTCTTTCCAAAACATTAACCAATTTCTTTATATCGTCGAAATGAAGGCCTGTGGTGGGCTCATCAAGAAGATACAATGTGTTGCCTCTGAATTTTTTTGTTAGCTCATACGCAAGCTTCAATCTTTGAGACTCACCTCCCGAGAGAGTAGTTGCGCTCTGACCGAGTCTTATATACCCAAGACCAATATCGCTCAAAACTGTCAATTTCCTCGATATTGAAGGTTGAGCAGAAAAAAATTCTCTTGCCTCTTCTACGCTCATATTCAAAACGTCAGATATATTTTTCCCTTTAAACTCAACTCTGAGCGTATCTTTTTGAAACCTTGTGCCATTGCAAACGTCGCATGGAACATATACATCAGGCAAAAATAGCATTTGAATTTTCTTGAAACCTTCGCCTTTACAAGATTCGCACCTTCCACCTTTTACGTTAAAACTAAAGTGCCCGGGCTTGAAACCCAATCTTTTTGATTCGGGCAAGGCAGCAAACAAGTCTCTTATATCATCCAAAACGCCAGTATAAGTAGCAGGATTAGACCTTGGAGTTCTCCCGATAGGCGATTGATCCATTAGAAGAACTCTGTCAATTTTTTCAACGCCAACGATCGATTTATACTGCCCTGGCAATTCCCTAAAACCTTTTTCTTTTCTTATCCCCTTATAAAAAATCTCGTATAGCAATGTGCTTTTACCTGATCCCGAAACGCCCGTTATAGTACAAAATACCCTTAAGGGTAAGTTTATATCAATATTCTTCAAATTAAATTGATTTGCACCAGATATTTCCAGGAAACTGTCTGTTTTTCTCCTAACAATGTTTTCTATGATTTTTAACTTTCCAGAAAGATATTTACCAGTTAAAGTGTCTGACTTATAAAGGCCTTTTAGATCTCCAGAATAAACAACTTCTCCACCCTTTTCTCCTGCAGCGGGTCCCATATCTACAATAAAATCTGCAGCCTCAATTGTTTCCCTGTCATGTTCTACAACCACTACGGTATTGCCTATAAGAGCAAGATTTTTCAAGCTATCTACCAATCTTGATATATCCCTCGGATGCAGGCCGATGCTTGGCTCATCAAGTACATAAAGCACTCCTACCAGGCCAGAACCTATTTGAGTGGCGAGTCTCAATCTTTGGACTTCGCCGCCAGAAAGAGTCATTGTAGCCCTATCCAGAGTAAGATAATCAAGTCCAAGATCCAGAAGATATTGAAGTCTTTTTTTTATTTCCTTGAAAATAGGCTTTGAAATCTCTTCTTTTTCGCTTGCATGTGTTTCATATTTATAAATATTATTTTCATAATCTTCGACAAATTTTAAGATCTTTTTTGGAACACAAGACAACAAATCAGCAATATTCATTTCATTTATATATACGCTAAGCGCTTCTTTTCTCAATCTTGTACCATTACATGCACTGCATGTTTTCATAACCAGAAAATCTTTAAATTCATCCCATGACTCATTAGAAGACTCTGAACGCTTTCTTTCAATATATTTGTTTATGCCCTCAAACGGATGTTCAATATCAGACTCTGCCCTATCGCCATACAAAAGAAGATCTATCTCTTCGGGACTAAGTTTTTTAACTGGTTTATCAATACTTATTCCTCTTGATCTGGCGAAATTCAATAAGCTATATATATAGTATTGATTATATCTACCTCTATATATCCTTGCAGCGCCATTCCTCAGGGAAAGCTCCATATCAAAAATCTTCTCAGGATCTAACTCTTCGACAAATCCCAATCCATGGCACACAGGACAGGCGCCATATGGACTATTGAAAGAAAAAAGCCTTGGACTTAATTCTACAAGGCTAAAACCACACTTTGGGCAAGAGAGCTTTTCGCTATAAAGATCAAACTTACCATTCTTTCTTTGAACTCTGATTACGCCATCGCCTGCTTCAAGGGCCAACCTTACAGCTTCGCTCAATCTTTTTACTTTGTCATTACTAAGAGTAATTTCATCCACAACCAAAATTATTGTATGTTTTTTATTTTTTTCCAAAGCTAGATCTTCTTCTGAGATGTCATAAGTCTTTGAATCTATAATCATCTTCAAAAAACCCTGTTTCCTATATCTGTTAATTAAATCCCTAAATTCGCCTTTTCTTCCTTCGATCAATACTGCCGTTATCATTATTAGCTCATCTGGATATTTTCTAAATAAATCGCTAATTATTTCGTCCAGGGAAGTAGCTTTTATTGGGATCTTACACTTTGGGCAATACGCGACTCCTATTCTTGCGTAAAGCAATCTAAAATAATCATATATCTCAGTAAGAGTGCCGACAGTCGAACGAGGGTTGTGAGACATTCCCCTTTGGTCTATAGAAACAGCGGGAGAAAGCCCCTCCATAGATTCGACCTGCGGTTTCTTCAACTGGCCTAAAAACTGTCTTGCATATACCGATAGTGACTCTGCATATCTTCTCTGACCCTCAGCATATAGCGTGTCAAAAGCCAGGGATGACTTGCCAGAGCCAGACACACCAGTAAAAATAATAAATTTATTCCTTGGGATGTCAATATTTACATCCTTTAAATTGTTTTCCTTTGCCCCTCTAATTTTTATATAGTCCACACTAACCTCAAATTTATGTCATTATATTTTATTATTTATATAAATTGAACCTACTAATATATTCAATAGTAGAAGGATCAAGAAAGTCATATAAATCTTCATTCAATGAAATCTTTTTTCTAATAAAATTTGATGAAATATCAGGTATATCAACCTTAAAGAATTCTATTTTTTGAAGGATCTCTTTTGGCAATAAGTCAATTGAATCGCCTAAGTCAGTATTTCTTTCAAATACAGCGAATTTACATATTTCTAAAATATCATTAATTCTGTACCATTTTGGCAAAGAAAGCGCAGTATCTAAACCCATAACAAAATATAAATTTGAATCAGGATATTTTTCTCTTATTTTTATTAAAGTTGAATGGGTATAAGAAGGTTCGCACCCCGCAATTTCCAGATCGCTTAAAGTAAATTTTTTCTCATCCTTTATACATTCATAAAGCATACACCATCTGTGATAGTCGCTTGCATATATATTACTTTTCAAAGGCGATCTCTTTGCAAGGATCCAGAGAAAAATATCTGGATCAAGCAAATTAAGCGCTAACTTAGCTAATTTTAAATGACCAATATGAACAGGATCAAAGGTACCTCCAAAAAGAGCTATTTTATGTTCGAATTTGACCATTCCCAAAAATGATATATTTCATAGTAGTCAAGGCATCTAGGCCCATTGGGCCTCTTACATGAAGCTTCTGTGTGCTTATTCCTACTTCTGCTCCAAATCCAAACTCGCCGCCATCTGTAAATCTTGTTGATGCATTCGCATAAACCGCACTAGCATCTACATCCCTAAGAAACCTTTTTACATTCGAGTAGTTTTCTGAAACTATAGATTCAGAGTGCTTTGAACCATATTTGTTAATGTGGGAAATAGCATCTCTGAGGTCTTTTACTACCTTGATAGCAACAATTAAATCGTGATATTCTTTGTACCAATCATCCTCAGTTGCAGGAATAGCGTCTTTCACATACTTGAGAGTTTGCTGACAACCTCTTATTTGCACGTCTCTTTTTCGAAATTCCATAACTAAGGGGACAATTATATTTGAAGCAATATTTTTATGTACTAGCACCTTCTCAATTGAATTACAGACTGATGGCCTTTGGGTTTTCGCATTTATAGCTATTTTTAATGCCATATCAATGTTTGCTGACTCGTCAATATATAAATGACAGTTGCCTATTCCAGTTTCAATCACAGGTATATAAGAATTCTCTACGACATGCTTTATTAAACCCTCTGAACCCCTTGGAATAACGACATCTATCAATCCTCTTTGTTTCAATAGAACGTCAACCGCCGTCCTATCAGGAGTATCTATAAATTGAACCGCTGCTTCATCTATTTGCGCCTCATTTAGAGACTCTTTGATCAGGTCTACAAGAACCTTGTTTGTATTAATTACCTCACTGCCGCCCTTAAGAATTACAGCATTGCCCGATTTAATTGCAAGCGTCGTAATCTCTATAGTCACATTTGGTCTGGATTCATATATTACCCCTATACACCCAAGCGGTACCTTTTTACAATAAATTTCAAGTCCATTAGGTCTTTTAGTCCCAAAGGAAACGCTTCCAATTGGATCTGGAAGATAGGCAACTTTTTTGCACCCATCAGACATCTGGACAATTCTTTTGTGATCCAGAAGCATTCTGTCAATCAGGCTTGAAGAAATACCGTTTTGGCGGGCAAGCTCTATATCAGAAACATTGGCTGCGAGAATATTCTTTTCATTATCTATTAATTTTTTTGACAAAATATTTATAAAGTTATTCTTAACATTTGTATCTAAGGATGCGATATTGTAAATCGACTCCTTTGCTTGCTTACATAATTTTTCTACATATTCTTTAATCTCCATAGAACCTCCACTCAAGGTTTAGATAATTATCAGATAATCTTTGTGAACTATTTCATCGCCAAACTTATATCCTAAGATATTGTAAATATTTTTAGTATTAGACCCCTTTAATCTTAAAATTTCATTAGAAGGATAATTCGTTAATCCTTTCGCTACAATATTACCAGATTGATCAGAAATTTCAACAACGTCAGCTCTCTTGAAATTACCCACCACATCTACAATCCCAGATGGTAAAAGACTTTTGTTTTTTAAAAGTGCATCCTTTGCGCCACGATCGATAACAATCTTACCCTTAGTTCGAGTATTATGCTTTATCCAGGACATTTTCTGTGAACTTTTTTGACAGGGTTCAAAACAAGTTCCCATATCAATTTTATCATCGATAACCTGAAAAAATTCTTTAATTTTCTTGTTTGAGATAATATAAACAGGAATCCCTGCATCATTAGCTATCTGCGCAGCCTTAAGCTTTGTATACATACCACCTGTACCCAATTTTGAATCAGGTTGACCTGCAATCTTAAAGAGTTCGCTATCAATTTTCTTCACCCTTTTTATAATCGTTTCTGGATTATCTTTATCCATATAAAACCCTTCTACATCTGTAAAAAGAGTTAAAACATCAGCCCTTACAACCAAAGAAACTACTGCCGAAAGGGTATCGTTATCTCCTATTTTTATCTCTTCTACGGCCACAGTATCGTTTTCATTTACAATTGGAACAATATTAGACTTCAAAAGCACCTTGAAGGTATTTTGAATGTTTAAAAATCTCTCTCTATCAGACAAATCTGCAGAAGTAAACAAAAGCTGAGCACACTGAATGTTATTTCTATCAAAAGCTCTCTTATAAGCATTCATCAGATAAACCTGCCCAACAGAAGCCGCAGCCTGCTTTTCAGGAATTGATTTTGGATTTCTAATATTAGTATAAAATCTTCCAAGACCTATCGCCCCTGATGAAACCAATACAAATTTCAAACCCTTTCTCATCTTGTCAGCAATTCCATCAGCGATTAAATTTACAAATTCTTCATTCACAGAATTAGATTTAATCAGCGAAGAAGTGCCTATTTTTAAAACAACTTTTCTATTCATTGTATAAGAAACTTACCGTTGTCAGCATCGCTCTCACACCTTATAAAAGTTTTATGTGATAATTATATATCAATAATGATTATTTTATGTTTTAATTTGATTAATAATCAAATAGCAATTTTAGGTTCAGCAAAAGTTTTTAGGATAATATTCCTAAAATTTTCAATGCTTTCAGGATTTTTTGTACTCAAAGAATAGACTCTTTCTTTTAATCCTTTAAAATGCTGAATAAGGTTATCCTCTGTTTCTTTATCTATAAGATCACATTTATTTAGCAAAATTATTCTATTTCTTATAAGTAATTCCTCATTGTATTGGGAAAGCTCTTTCAAAATAATATTAAAATCAGATTTAGGATCTTGACTTGAATCAAGAACAATTATCAAGAAATTTGAACGGTCTATATGCCTTAGAAAGATGTTTCCTAAACCCTTGCCCAAACTTGCACCCTCAATTATGCCTGGAATATCAGCCAAAACCACAGATTGTTCATCATTAGATAAAACTCCAAGCACTGGCTTAATCGTAGTAAAAGAATAGTCCCCTACTACCGCATTAGCATTAGTCAGAGCATTTAGAAGCGAAGATTTGCCTGCATTGGGTAATCCCACCAGGCCAATGTCTGCAAGAATTTTCATCTCTAACAAAACATCTCTTTCCTCTCCTGGTTCACCTTCCTGAGCATAATGTGGAACTCTATTAGTCGAGGTAGCAAAATTTGAGTTGCCCAGACCACCTCTTCCACCTTTAGCTATAAGAAAAACTCTTCCTTCATAGTCGAGATCACATATAGCTTCATTTGTGTTCAGATCTGTAACTATAGTTCCGACAGGCACTTTGATAAACAGGTCATCAGCATCACAACCATGCATTTTTTTTGAAGTTCCTGGCTCACCATTTTTCGCCTTAAATTCTTGATTGGGTTTGAAAAAAGCCAGATCACTCAGTTCTCTTGTGGCAACCAGATAAATATCTGCACCCTTCCCACCATCTCCACCATCAGGACCACCTTTTGGCACGTACTTTTCTTTTCTAAAGCTCACACACCCTCTTCCGCCATGCCCCCCCAAAAACTTTACTCTTGCTGTATCAGGAAAAATATATGATTTCAAACCCATAATAAATTAATTAGGGAAAACTTCAGCTACTACCCTGCCAGCTTTCTTTGTAAAACTAACCTTGCCATCAATCAGCGAATATATCGTGTAATCTCTGCCAAGACCAACATTTGCGCCAGGACGTATCTTTGTACCATGCTGTCTTAAGATAATTCCTCCTGCATTTATAGTCTCACCACCATATACCTTTACGCCCAGATATTGAGGATTGCTATCTCTTCCGTTCCTTGAACTGCCGCCACCTTTTTTAGATGCCACCTAAATCACCTCTCTTTGAATACTTTTTATAATTTATGCCTCAGAAACTCTCAAAAGTGTAAATTGCTGTCTGTGACCCTTTTTGTTTCTATAGCCCTTCTTTGGCCTATACTTAAAAGTTATTACAGTTTTCTCTTTGCCATTTCCTTCAACAGTAGTTTCGACACTTGAAGTTTTGATTTCAGATTCGTCGCCAAAAACCAACGCGTTTTCAACTATGTACTTATCTCCACTGTTAGCACCTTCCATAAAAGGAACTTTTATCTTATCACCTGGAGCAGCCAAAAACTCCTTGCCCTTGATGTTCAAAACATAAACCACGATTTATTCCTCCTTAAAAAATATGGCGGAGAGAGAGGGATTCGAACCCTCGAAGCAGTTTTAGCCGCTTACTCCCTTAGCAGGGGAGCGCCTTCGACCTCTCGGCCATCTCTCCATCAGCAAAAGAATTATAACAGAAAATTAAATTTTTGCAAATAACAAATTTATACTAAATACATTTTTCACCATTATGTAAAATTAAGTATAATTACTTTGTTTTATATTTCTGACTATTTACAAAAAAAACGCGCAACTATCTATAAATAGCTGCGCGAAATTAATATACTAAAGCTCAGTTACAGTAACAGCGCCAGTTGGGCAAACTGATACGCAGGTCATGCAACCAACACAGTCATCTGCCCTTGTTGGTTGAGATTTACCATTTACCATGTCGAAAACCTGATTTGGGCAATTATCTGCGCAAGCAGCATCGCCATTGCAAGTATCCTGATCCACTTTTACAACATAAACCATTAATATTACCTCCTCCAAATATATAAATCAAATTATATTTTATCAAATTTAATTAAATAGATAAATACCTCCCTCAAAAAATGAGGGAGGTATTAAAATTATACGTTAATTATGCAGGAGTATAGTGCCAATCTGGATTATTGTGATATTCATCTTTCAAAACAACAAATGAAGTTGTTACATAGATATACTCTACAATCCCTTCATTAGCTAATTCTGCAATAGCCCCATCTACAGCCTTTTTGTCTTCACCAATTTTTTCAGCAATTTGCCTATTTTTAGCCTGTTTAACAGATTTCAAATAATCGCAAACCTTAACTTTAATTGCTGGATCAGCAGCCATGCTATTTCACCGCCTTCATTTTAAACACCGATTTTATTACCATTTAAACGTTGCTGTTGAACGGAATGTTGGAACTGAGAAAATATAATCGTCAATATGTTTATCGGTAAATGGTAAACCTGTAACCTTGAAGAACCTTTCCCAACCAATTCTATTGATCCATTCCCCATAACGCTCACCTTGCTTTGCGTCCTTTGCATATACGTCAATAAGCAACCTTACTGTTTTGACAACGGTTGGCCATTTTGGTGGTTCGTTTGGAATATATGGAACGGCCAACTTTGAAAACATAGCAGGGTGTCTGGCGTCAGAAACCTTACCACCTACAAATATTGCAGCTCCATCATTCTTTGGATCAAATATTGGTATTGCTGGACACATAGTATAGCAGTTTCCACAATACATACACTTTTCATCGTTTATAACGACTGACTTCTTAGATGGCTCTGGTCTGATTGCCCTTGTAGGACATGCAGCTACCACGTTTGGTATCTCACACATCTTAGCAACTTTTTCGTCCAGAACTTTTGGTGGTACCCTGTGTATTCCTACAATTGCGACGTCTGAGCAGTGAACAGCACCGCACATATTTAAGCAGCATGCCAGAGAAAGCCTGAGTCTGGCTGGAAGCTTTGCTTCACTATAATAGTCAAACACCTCGTCCATAACAGCTTTGACTATACCAGATGCATCAATTGCTGGAGTATGACAGTGAATCCAACCCTGAGTGTGAAGCATGTTTGAAATTGTATTGCCTACGCCGCCTGGAGAATATCCCATAGCGTGTAGGTCAGCCTTTAAGGGTTCTATATTAGTTTCATCTTCGAGCAAAAATTCTATTGAGTGTCGGCTGGTAAATCTGAAAAATCCATCACAATACTTATCAGCAAGATCGCAAAATGCTCTCAAGGTATCAATGTGCATAAGTCTCGGGGTTGCCGATCTTACCGTATAGAGCTTTTCGCCATTTTCTGCCACATGAACCAACGTTCCTGTATCTAATACTTCATGATATTTCCATTTGCCGTAGTTTCTCTTACAAAGGTCGGACATCATGTCCAGATATTTTGGTGGTCCGAAATCTGTCTTAACCATTATTGGTTCACCTCCTCTTTATCCCAGAAGAAGAATGGATTGGTACGTGGATGCAAAACCATCTGAGGAACAGCGGGAAGCCCTGTGGCCTTCAAGAAGCTTCTCATACCTAACCTATAAATAAGTTCTCCAGTTCTTTCTCTCATCTTTCCATTCTCATCCCACCATTCCCAGATCTTCTCAAGAAGATCGGAAATTTCGGTGTATGGAGGCTTCATTTCCATAAATGGAACTACCACCCATGACATAAATGCCGACTGCAAGATTGGAGCATGACCACCAATCAATATTGTAGCTCCATTGATCTTGCCCTGCCTGAGAGCTTTTGGCATCTTATTTATGCAGTTATGGCATCTCACACAGTTATTGTCGTCAATCGAAAGAGACTTGGTTACCGGGTTATAAGAAATACACTTTGTTGGACACTTATCGACTACCTGTCCAATGATATCAAAACCACCATTCACATAATTTACTACTTCTGTTCTATTTACCTGAATATTGTCTTTCCAGGTGCCGATAATTGAACAGTCTGCTCTGGCTTTTGCTGCAACACCGTCATTTGCGCAGCCAGAAATTTTGATCTTGAACTTGTATGGCCACATAGGCCTATGGAGCTCATTCTGATATCTTCTTGTCAGAGTATCTACGATATCGAGCGTGTCAATACATGCCCACTCACATCTGCCCGGTCCGACACATGCGCTTGGCGTTCTGAGGTCTGATCCAGAACCACCAAGGTCCCAACCTTCATGAGCAAGATCGTCAGCAACTGGTTGCAATTGATCCGTATGAGTACCGAGCAAAATGATGTCACCTGTTGCACCGTGGAAGTTTGTCAAGCCGCTGCCACGCTTCTCCCATATGTCGAGAAGTTTTCTTAGCCTATCGGTCTTATAAAACCATCCGGCAGGCTGGTTGATTCTCATAGTGTGGAACTCAGTCAAACCTGGAAATTGCTCAGGAACATCAGAATAACGACCGATTACTCCGCCACCGTACCCTGTAACACCGACAATTCCGCCGTGTTTCCAGTGAGTAATTTTTTCTTCATACGAAAGCTCTAATTGACCGAGAAGGTCATTACAAGCTTCGTTCTTCTCAGCGCCTTTTTTGATCTCCTTTACAAAGCTTGGAAAAGGACCATCTAAAAGCTGATCTAACATTGGCGTTTTCCTTAATTCTGGCATCTAATCAGTACACCCCCTTAAGGTGAAATAAATTTTGTCTAAACAAATGGGTAAGCTACTATCACCTCCCCTAAATTAAACACATCCTGTCGGTTTTGGTAATCCTGCAATTTTGCAAGCGCCCTTTGCAGGCCCGGTTGGGAAAAGTTCATAGACCTTTTTCAGATCCATTCCGTTGTCCTTACAGAGCTTTCTGACCATTGGAGCAATTTGATACTTTTTGAAATAGTCGTGTAGATAATTTACCATCTTCCAGTGCTCCTCTGTTAGCTCTTCTACTTGTTCGGTCTTTGCTAAGTAGCGTGCTACATCTTCGTCCCACTGTTCTGGATCTTGAATGAAACCGTCTTCATCCACTTCTAACTGTTTACCGTTTACATCGATAAATGGCATAACTTAACACCTCCAAATTTATTTTAAAGTAAGATACAGCAAATTAAGATTTCGCATATTTCTCTGCAGGGAATGGAAAGTCCACAATAGCATCGCCCACCAGGTCAACAAGGCCCTTAATCTTTACGTGATCGAGCTCATTTTTATATCCCTCGTGGACTATAAAACTATTGTGTGCCTTACCAATAGAGCATATTACCACAGCTATATCAGGATTTACTGACATATACTGCTCAGCCTTATTTTTTGAAAGCTTAACCCTTAATTTAATGCTTTCTGGATCATCCCACAGTATTCCTGAACCACCACCACAGCACCAATTCATCTCCCTGTTTGGCGTCATTTCAGTAAACGAGCCCTCAGGCAAGATCTTCGAAAGCACATATCTGGGCTCTTCGATAATGCCTGCTCCTCTGGAATTGTTACAAGAATCATGAAGCGTTACCTTCATTCCTTCATATCTCGATGGATCTACCTTAATAATCCCGTTATCTATTAGTTCTATCAATTTGTGAACGAGATGCACATAGTGAAATTTCTTGTCAACCCATTCACCGTTTACAGTTTTTGTCATCATCTTCCAAGTTCTCCATCCATGGGCGCACTCTCCCAGAACTACTTCACTACAATTCTTCATCTTAAAAGTCTGATCTATAAGACGCTTGTTTAACATCCTCATCGTATTTTCGTGTAAAAACAGTCCAAAGTTTCCTGTTTCTATTATATCGCTTGAAATTGTCCATTTTATTCCTGCAGCATGCATTACTTTTGCTACGCCAATCATAGTATCAGGATAAGCAAAAAAGTCAGCAGAAGAGGGGTTGTAAAGTAGATCAGCGTCCCATTCGTCAATCGGGATCTTTATGTCTACCCCGGTCTCTTCTTTGAGCTCTTCTTCGAGAAATTCAACTGTGTCCATAAGACCAGGCTTAGTAATGACCATATGGTTACCAGTTTTCCACATAGAAGTTAAAACGCTCCAGTGAAATTGCGAAACAAAACCGCACTGAACGAGTATCTCTCTGCCATATCTTGTAATCTCTGCTGTGTCAATGCCCATAGGGCAGTAATACGAACATCTTCTGCACTGTGAACACTGATAAAAATAATAGTACATCTCCTTAAGACCTTCAAAGGTGACCTTTTCTGCGCCTACAATAGGACCTAAGATTGCACCCTGAGTAGTAAAATATTTCTTGTAATATCTCCTCAAAAGATCAGCTCTCATAACGGGTATGTTTCTAAGCTCACCCGTTCCCTGATAGGTGTGACAGGCATTCACGCACGCCCCACACTTTACACAGCTCTCCATATAAACCTTTAATTGTCTATGTTCGGCTAAAATACGAGCAAATGCGCTCACAAAGCGTGACTCTAATTCTGTTTCATCAAAAGGCTTGTCCAATGGCTCAAGGGGATAAATCTTTGGAGCAAAAAAGGGAACAAGATGCTTGTCACCTTTATCCATAGTTTGAACAGTTTTTAATCTCTCATCCTCCCACCATCTCTGAGGAAATCTTCCTTTTTCTTCACTTCTATCAAAATTCATATTCTATTTACCTCCAGTCCATTCACAAACCTTGCTTCTCCAGTCAAAGACCATGACCTTTTTAGGATCATAGTTAGTTATCATCCAACGAGCAAAAAATATGCCACAGGAGTGCATAAGTTTACTGAAAGGAAAATAGATGAGTAAGATCTCCACCAGGAACAAGTGCCAGGTAAAGATAGGGTTATCAGGAAGGGCTACAGGATGTAATGTGAAAAGACCCATTATCCATCTCTGCGCGACATCGTATTCTACTCCATAAGTAGAGCTCAATCTCATAAAGTTACCCATACAGGAGATTCCCAATATTAATAAAACGATCAGATAATCAATACCATCTGACATAACCCTGACAATGGGATTAAAGAACCTCCTGAGCAAGAGATAAATCAAGCTCAAACTAAGGAATATACCAGAAATAGTACCCAATAACTCAGACATATGTAAGCTTGTTTCAGGGCTAACACCTAAAATTGTGAATTGGTGTCCAAGAGTTCCAATACCGACAATATGGCCAATGATGATTAAAGCCAAAGAAACGTGAAATATCCATCCCCCAATCCACAAATCTGTCCATTTCCCGGAATAAACGGTTGAATTGTAAATTTTCAACAGAATCGGACGAAACAAAAAGGAATCAAGAAGGACTTTTATAAAAGCTCCCTCAGCAGTCTTTGGTGCTGGAAAATCCGTCAAAGGATACACAACAGGAGCTTTCATCCACCTGTAAACCTGAAGTGGAACCCCCACAAAAAATACAACAATTGCTAAGTAAGACAAAACATTACCAACCAAAAAAGAGAACCAATCCAATAGACATTCACCCCTTTAACTAAAGTATTCACCCCATGGGCCAATCATTACTTGATTAAACTATAACAAAATTTATGCAAATTAACAAGTAATTCTTATCAAACCTTCAATAAAATAACATTATAATCCCATAAAAAATACTTATCAAATAATAAATAATTTATATATTAGGTTCCACCTTCCATTTCTTTTTCCAAAAGTAATCTTGCCCAGGATGCCATATGCTGATGCATTACTCCCCAATTATCATAACCTTGATAAAGCCAATTTTTAATCTTTATCCTTTCACTGTCCTTACTATAAGGGCACTCTGATTCTACAGGATTTATGCCCTGAATTTTCTTAGATAGAGTTTTTATGTGCTCTTCTTCAACCAACAGAAGTGGTCTGATTAGGTAAATATCCCTTCTTGACAAATACTTAATTGGCAAGAGAACATTTGGTCTTCCGTTCATAGCTATCGTCATAATCGCACCCTCTAAAAGATCGTCAAGATGATGCCCAAGGGCTAAGTGAGTAGCCCCCATTATCTTCGCACCGTCTACAAGAGCTCCTCTTCTAAGATGAGAACAAATAGCACAAGGAGACTCTGCCTCAGACAGTGAGCTGTATATAAAAGACTTCTTCTCAATGTAGGGTATATCGTTTAAAAACAAATATTCTTTTATTTTATCGTAGCTAAAGCCAGGAAAGCCTTGATCAACCAAAACAGCACAAAGCTTATATTTATGCTTTCTATGTCTCAAGACTTCATTCAGAGCCCAAAGAGTTATCAGACTGTCTTTGCCTCCAGATAATCCGACAGCAAGAGTGCCGCCATTTGGAAGGATTGAATATTTATAATCAAGTTCCAATATTTTGTTTAGTGTTCTTTTAATCAGTCCCAATAATAATTCCACCACCTAATAATTGTTCATTGTCCAGAGAATAAAACGAAGCGATCTGCCCTGGCGTAGGAGCGAAAACTTTTTCGTGAAAACTCGCGTAAATTTGTTCAGTCTCGAACTTTATATCACACAAAACAGGTTTCGCCTGGTACCTTACCTGTACCAGACAGCTATCTGGCAAATCTTCAAATAAATTGATATCTCCAACAACTATTGAATTCTTATAACAAAATTCCTTTGTATTTAGATAAATCACGTTTGCAGAATGGTCTTGACTTTGAACGTACAATTTAACAGGTTCTTTGTGGCCAAGGCCTCTGCTTTCACCTATAGTATAAAAATATGAGCCAGAATGGTTCGCAACCACTTTATCCCTGTATATAAATTTACCAGACTTCATTCCACACCTATCCTTGATTAATTCCTTATATCCCTTTTTCACGAAACAAAGGTCCTGACTTGAAGGAATGTCTTTCCAAAATGAATATTTTTCTTGCATTACTTCTGTTACATATTCCTTTGTAAGATCTCCAAGTGGAAAGATAGCCCCATTAAGATATTCAACTGGAACCAAAGAAAGAAAGTAACTTTGATCTTTTCTCCCATCCAGCCCTCTAAATACTCTCGTCAAGTCTTTGTGAGAGATTCTCACATAATGACCGGTAGAAATAAAGTCATATCCAAAATCCAACTTGATTTTATCCAAAATTTTAAATTTTACCTTCATATTACAAATAGAACACGGATTTGGCGTAAATCCTGAAAAAATCATTTCTATAGATTTATCTATTACGTTTTTCTTAAACAACTCTACGGCGTCATAAGATTCAAATTTTACACCTAATAAATCGGTTAGCTTGCTGGCTCTTGACAAGGCTTCTTGATTTTCGAAAAGTTTGATGTATATGCATAGCACATCAAACCCTTGCTGTTTAAGTAAAAAAGCGGTATAGAAACTATCTATACCGCCGCTAAATCCTACAACAACTCTCTTATTCAATTTTAAAAAGAAAAATTAGGCTAAACTAAAAATGGAGAAATTTCTTTTGCAATCTTCTCTTTCGCTACTGCACCGACAATTCTTTTTTGCTCTTCTCCATCCTTATAAAGTATCAAAGTAGGAATGCTCACAATCCTTAGACCTTGTGCAAGAGTCCTATCATTATCTACATTAACTTTACGGATTTTTAACTTGCCTGCATATTCTTTGTCAAGCTCTTCCAATATAGGCGCGATCATTCTGCATGGGCCACACCATGGAGCCCAAAAGTCTATAAGAGTAACTCCAGTAGATATTTCTTCCTTAAAATTTGATTCGTTTAATTCCATCATATGTATCACTCCTTCTAAAAAATAATATCCTTAAAAACTTTCTTATATATTAAACCAAAATTATGTTTTAGACAATTATTAATAAAGATGTTAATATTTAACAACTGTTTTGGAAGGAGTGAGGTACTTGTTAAAATCTAGTGTTGTAGGCTATCCAAGAATTGGCGAGAAAAGAGAGCTAAAGGTTCTCCTTGAAAACTTTTGGCAGGGTAAAATTGATGAGAGCGAATTCCTGTCTAAATACCATGAGCTTGAGCTCTCAAGATGCAAACTTCAATCAGAATTTGGCATAGATCTGATACCAGTTGGAGATATGTCAATGTACGATCACGTGCTCGATACCGCTTATATGTTCGGGGCGATACCAAAGAGATTTGGCAAAGTAAATGGTCTTGATCTATCAATTTATTTTTCTATGGCAAGAGGATCAAAAGATGCTACAGCAATGGAGATGACGAAGTGGTTTGATACAAACTACCATTATCTTGTTCCAGAGATAGATGACGAACAAACTTTTCATCTAAATTATTCTTTTGTATTGGAATCCTTTAAAAGAGCCAAAGAAATAGGGCTTAATACTAAACCTGTAATTTTAGGCGGTTTTACTTTTCTAAAACTATCTAAATCTTATTCTCCAAAAAGGTTTAAAGACCTTTTATTAAAGCTTGCTCCTTTATATGTGGAACTTATTCAGAAACTTGAAAAAGAAGGCGCTGAATACGTCCAAATAGATGAACCGTATCTGGTATATGGGATCTCCTCAGATGAAATAAAAATATTTAGAGAATTTTATTTTAGTATCTTGCCTTATCTAAAATGCAAAACTATTCTACAAACATATTTTGAAGGCGTACCTGAAATAGAGATGCTTTACGAATTGCCATTTAAGGGCTTTGGACTTGATTTTTGTAAGTCAGATGAAAATCTCAACAAGATCTTAGAAACGAGTTTTCCTGAAAACAAGTTCTTAGTTGCAGGCATATTAAATGGAAGAAGCATATGGAAATCAGATCTTAGCAAGGCTGTCTCACTCGTCGAAAAGATTTCTGAAAAGGTTTCTTTAGAGAACATTATACTTTCTACCAGTTGCTCCCTGATGCACATTCCAGTATCTGACAAAAATTCTGAAAAATTTCCTGAAGAGCTAACAAAAAGGCTTTCTTTTGCAAAAGATAGGCTTGAAGAATTATATATATTGAAGGAATTCTTGAATAAAAACACTGCTTTTAAAGATAAGATTGAACAGTCACATGCAATATGGGAAAAAACTCCAGAATCATTTTTTATACAAGATGTACATAATAAAGTAAAAAATCTGAAAAAAGAAGACTTCATAAGGAAAGAGCCATTTGAAGAAAGATACTTTGCTCAAATGAAAAAGCTCGCGCTTGAAACGTTTCCAACAACCACAATAGGCAGCTTCCCGCAAACAAAAGAATTAAGGGCTCAGAGAGCAGCCTTTAAATCTGGCACAATTTCTAAAGAAGAGTACACCTCATACATCAAGAGCCTTATACAAGACCTTATTAAAAAACAAGAGGACCTCGGCCTTGACGTGTTCGTTCACGGTGAATTCGAAAGAACAGATATGGTAGAGTTTTTTGGAGAAAAACTTCAAGGCTTTACAACATCAAAATTTGCCTGGGTTCAATCTTATGGCTCAAGGTGTGTGAGACCACCTATCATATATGGGGACATAAAGAGAAATGCACCTATGACATTAGATGAGGTAATATATGCTCAATCTCTAACGAAAAAACCAGTAAAGGGCATGCTCACTGGTCCAGTTACAATACTTAACTGGTCTTTTGTTAGAGAGGACATCCCAAGAGAAGAAGTAGCTTACCAGATAGCCCTTGCACTTGCAGAAGAGATTTTGGATCTTGAAAAGAATGGCATAAAAATAATACAGATTGATGAACCAGCTTACAGAGAAGGATTACCACTAAGAGAAACAAACAAAAAACACTATATAGAGTGGGCTATAAAATCTTTTAGGCTGACGAACAGCAACGTTAAAAAGGATACCCAGATACACACGCATATGTGTTACTCTGAGTTCAACGAAATGATCGAAGCCATCTACGCAATGGACTCAGATGTCATATCCATAGAGGCGTCCAGAAGTAAAGGCGATATTTTAGAAGTATTTGAAAAGTTCAAATATGATCACGGAATTGGGCTTGGTACATACGACATCCACAGCCCAAGGGTTCCATCAGTTTCTGAAATATTAGAAATTCTGGAAAGATCGATCAAAGTCATTGACAAAAAACTTATCTGGGTTAATCCAGACTGCGGTTTGAAAACAAGAGGCTGGGAAGAAACCATTCCTTCGCTGAAAAATATGGTTGAGGCTGCAAAGCTTATTAGAGAAAGAAATAGATAACAAACTACTGCCCCGGGGAATCAAGACAATTCCCTGGGGTCTTACCTTGCGATAGAAACTTCCAGATAGTTGTCTTGCTCTTTTAAAAAAGGCGAGATAGTGTTTTTAGCGAAATATCCTTTGTTTTTCTTTGAGTGTCTTGGAAAAGTAAATATAAGTCTTTGTTTAGCTCGCGTAATAGCCACGTAAAACAGCCTTCTCTCTTCTTCTATCTCATCAGTTGACTGAGCTCTAAAGTGTGGATAAACGCTCTCAATGACTGATAATAGGAATACTACATCGAATTCTAACCCTTTTGCCGAATGTACGGTACTCAATATCACGTCACTATTGCCAAATTCAGACTTTTCAACAGGATCGAGAGTAAAAGCCTCAAGATACTCCACTAAGTTATCATAGTTTGAGCTCATATCCATAAATTTAATCAGGTCTATCTCTCTATCTTCGTAATTTTCAGGATAAAGTCTTTTCATAATATCTTTATAGAATTCAAAAACCACTTCAAGGACATTATGCCAATCAGTAATTTCCGCAAGTTTATCGAAAAAAATATTCAATTCGGCCAAATTTTTCTCTTTGGCCAGTAAAGTATTTAAATTACCACCCGAAATTACAGCATCCTTTATCTTCTCTGCTTTTTTCTCACCAACGCCAGGAAACATCCTTAGAACTCTAATTAGAGCAATCTCATCCTTTACGTTCATAAAAACTCTTAAGAATGACATAAAGTCTTTCGCATGAGCGCTCTCAGTAAGCTTTTGCCCACCATAAAATGAGTATCCTATACCCATCGAGTTAAGCTGGCTCTCAAGGTTTCTCCCAATATATGCAGCCCTGTATAAAGCAGCTACCCTTAAACCCTCTTCTTTAAATTTTTGCATCTGTCTAGCCACATACCTTGCCTCTTCCCAATCATCGGCTACAATTACCAACTGAGGCTTAATGTTTTTTTTCAGCGCCACATTAGCAATCAGTTCCTTTTTAATTGAGTTATAGGAGGACTGTATTACAGAATTCGCAATGTTTAAGATTGGCTGCGTTGACCTATAATTAGACGAAAGAATTATCTTTTCTGCGTCAAGTCTTCTGACAAGGTTTGACATATTTTCATAATAAGCACCCCTGAAAGAATATATGCTCTGAGCATCATCGCCTACCGCACTAACTCTTGATCCCAAATCGTAAAAGTGATATAGCATTTCAGCTTGAATTTGATTTGTATCCTGAAATTCATCTACCAAAACCTCGTCAAATGGGCTCTCGTCAAGAGTCTTGATTGCCAGTAAACCGTACATTAAAAGATCGTCAAAGTCTAAATAATTTCTCTCTTTTTTATTTAATTCATACATACTTATAATCTTTTTTATGTCCTCAAAATTCACATATTTATATCTTCTTTGAATATTTTCGATGAAATCTTGATTGTTGTTACGCGAATAAGAATATATGGACAAGATATCCTTTGGTTTAAATATAAGAGAATCAAGTGCTTCTTTGCTATATATTTTGGAAAAAGTCTTTTTCATCAAATCCATAGAGTCTGATTCATCAATAATTACAAAATCACTTGACAAATCAACCTTTGATGCCCTTCTCCTGATTATATTTGAACAAAAAGAATGAAATGTGCCAGAGTAAAGTCTATTTTTAGTATCCTCTTCTATCAATTCTCTAACCCTTGTAGTCATTTCCATTGCAGCTTTTTTGGTAAAAGTCAAAAGAAGATATCTCTCCTCTGGGTTCTCTTTTAAAAGTCTGGCAGCTCTCGTTGTTAGCACCCTGGTCTTGCCCGTTCCAGCTCCAGCTACTATCAAAAGCGCTCTGCTATCAGAATAAACAGCCCTTTTTTGCTCCTCGTTTAGATTTGAATCCAAAATACACACCTCTAAGCTCCTATTATTTGGAAACTCTATTATATATTAGAATCGAAATAGATGTTAAGAAATATAGTACGATTGTAGCGTGAGCATCCTGCCCATAGTACCCTGAGCATCTTGCTCGGGGTGTATTGCTTTTGACGTTTTTAAAAGCTATCAAGCAGGATGCTTGACTTACTATAAGTGCACTGATTGAGTGCTATCCCCTTGCATCTCACAACCCGCAAATTTTCCAGGTTTCAAAAAATAAAATCCTCACTTCCAAATTCGCTAAAATTTAAGCGGGAGTTTGTTCAAATAGAAAATTTGGTATTATATTCTATGTTAAAATAGAGTGTTAATTTTTCTTTATAGATTAAGGAGAGAATATTGAACTACAAAGCGCCCAAAGGAACCTTTGATATTTTCGGTAAAAAAGCTAAAACATACGAAAAAATAGAAAGCACTGGCAAAAAAGTTATGAACCTCTATGGCTTTTCGCAGATAAGAACTCCAATTTTCGAAGATGCAGGGCTTTTCACAAGGAGCCTTGGCGAGACATCAGATGTGGTACAGAAAGAAATGTATATATTCAAAGACAAGGGAGATAGACTACTGGCTCTTAGACCAGAGGGCACGGCCCCCGTAATAAGGTCGATAATAGAAAACAACCTTGCCCAAAATAACTCTGTAAAACTTTTTTACACAGGCCAGATGTTCAGATATGAAAGGCCTCAGGCAGGCAGATTTAGGCAGTTTCACCAATTCGGAGCAGAGATTGTCGGCACGCAGGATCCTATTTCCGACTTTGAGATTATCGACTCTTCCACAAAGATCTTAAAAGAATTAGAAATAGAATACGAATTGCACCTTAACTCTGTAGGCTGTAAGAATTGCAGACCTATATATAGAGAAGTGTTAATTGCATTCCTCAAAGATCACGAAGGCGAGCTATGTGAGAACTGCAAAACCCGAATGTACAAAAATCCATTGAGAGTTTTGGACTGCAAAGAAGAGCAATGTAAGCTGGTCACATCAAACGCCCCTAAGATCACAGATTATCTGTGCGAAGACTGCAAAACTCACTTTGAAAAACTGCAAAACTATCTTAAGAAGTTTAAAATTGAATATGTCCTGAATCCACGCCTTGTGAGAGGACTTGATTACTATACAAAAACTGCATTTGAAGCGCTAAATTTCTCTCTCGGATCACAAAACGCAGTTTTGGGCGGTGGAAGATATGATGGCCTTGCAGAAGAGCTTGGAGGGAAAAATCTTCCAGGAGTGGGGTTTGCCTCAGGCATAGAAAGACTGGTTACTATTTTAGATAATTCTAATAAAACTTTTGAAAAAGAGCATAAATTTATGATAATACCTATAACAAGCGATGAATTTGAATACGCTTTAGATCTTACATCAGAATTAAGAAGCTATGTAAGCGTACTATTCCCATACGATTACAAAAACCTGAAATCAGCTATGAAGCTCGCAGTCAAATCAGATTGCGACTACGCAGTGTTGGTAGGTCCAGATGAGATAAAAGATAATCTAATTAGCATAAAAAATCTTGAAAACGGTAAACAAAAGAGTTTTTCTAAAGTTGAATTTTTACATATTATAAATAATGAGAGGTGTAATTTTGGCTTATAGAACACACGCACTAAAAGAAGTAGATAGATCCCTTGAAAATAAGACTATTACAGTATGCGGATGGGTAAACAAAAGGCGCGACCATGGAAATCTGATTTTTCTGGATATTAGAGATAGATACTCTCTTTTGCAAGTCGTAGTAAATCCAGAAAACAAAGACATTTTTAAGATAGCACAAGAGTTTAGGTCTGAATACGTTTTGCAGATAACTGGAGACCTCAGAAGAAGGCCTGCAGGCACGGAAAATATGAAAATATCAACTGGCGAATTTGAACTGGTAGCGAGCGATATAAAAATATTAAATAAGTCGAAAGTTCCTCCATTTTCCATTTCAGACGAGCAAAAAGATTATGACGAAAAATTAGGATTAAAGTATAGATACCTTGATCTCAGAAGAACTGAAAAGAAAGAACAACTTATAAAAAGGCACTTGATCACCAATATCATAAGAAATCACTTTGTAGAAAACGATTTTCTTGAAATTGAAACACCCTATCTTACCAAAAGCACCCCAGAGGGCGCCAGGGACTTCCTCGTGCCCTCAAGACTTCAACAAGGCTCTTTCTATGCCCTGCCACAATCGCCTCAGCTTTTCAAGCAAATTTTAATGGTAAGCGGATTTGATAGGTATTTTCAGATAGTTCGCTGCTTTAGAGATGAAGACCTAAGAGCTGACAGGCAGCCAGAATTTACCCAGGTAGATGTTGAGATGTCATTTATTGAGCCGTCAGACATAATGGGCATCACAGAGGATCTCTTTAGAAAATTAAACTCTAAATTCGGCATTAAATGCAGCTATCCAATGCAGACTATGAAGTATGATGACGCTATGAATAAGTTTGGAACGGATAGACCCGACCTCAGGAACCCACTTGAAATTTTGGATTTCACAGAAATTTTAAAAAATACTCAGTTAAAGATCTTTAAAAGCGTCGTAGAAAAGGGCGGATACATCAAAGGCTTCGTATTAAAAAATAATCAGTGCAGCCCTACCAGGCCGATACTTGAAAAGATAAACAATATGGCAAAAGACTTTGGATTACCAGGCATTGCATGGATACTATTTGATGGCTCTGAGATAAAATCTCCAATAGCAAAGTTTTTATCTGAAGATGAGATAAATTCTTTCAAAAAAATATTTGATCTCGGCGACAAAGATGCCATCCTTCTTGCTGCAGGCAAGGGTAGCCTTTTACAGTCTCTTGGCTCGCTAAGAATATTTCTTGGAAACGAGTTCAATCTTATTGATGAAAACGAATTTAAATACCTGTGGGTTGTAGACTTCCCACTGTTTGAGTACGATGAAAAGGAAAAAAGACTCAACTCTGTTCATCATCCTTTTACCGCCCCACACCCAGAAGACCTGGAAAAGTTAGACACAGATCCGCTTTCTGTTCGTTCCCTTGCATACGATATAGTCCTGAATGGAAACGAGTTAGGTGGCGGAAGTATTAGAATAAACAATACCAATTTGCAGAGCAAGATATTTAAACTTCTAAACATTTCGCCAGAAGAAGCTCAAATAAAATTTGGCTTTCTTTTAGAAGCGCTTGAATACGGCGCCCCACCGCACGGAGGCATTGCTCTCGGACTCGACAGAATAACAATGCTCTTTACTGGCGCAAAGTCTCTCAGAGACGTAATAGCCTTCCCAAAGACCCAGAGCGGAACCTGCCTGCTTACCGATGCACCGTCACAGGTGGACAAAAAACAGCTCGACGAACTGTCTATCTGTGTCAATATAAAAGAAGAGAGAGATTAATCTTTATTTCTTAATATAATTTTCTGCCATATCGATAGCCCTTCCAAGAAGAGAGACATCCTCTGGATAGTCAATTATCGTTGAGGGAGTTTTGTCCTCTAATATCAAGTTGTTGTTATCAGAGAACGTTTTGTATTCCAGCACCTTGGTTGGCAGCAAGATATCTTTTATGTCAGTAGAATATCTTTTCATACCTTTAATAATGTCTTTGTCAAAGTGGAATTCGCTAAGTACCCAGAATTTCATAGTATGGTCATTTTTGTCATAAACCACACTGTCAGCATCCACATAATCTTTCCTAATCTCACCCGACGAAAGTGTCAAAGTCCCCACATACTGCCAGTTAGTAGCAAGAGCAAAATCTACTTTCGAAAAAGAGAACATTATTGCAAGACATATCACAATAAAGAATTTAGCTCTCATAAATCTCACCCCTCGTAAATTTTATATGCCAATATTTTATATCAAATTGCCTCAATTTGATCGTGCTATATAAGAAGTGATAAAATTTAAATTATTTAAATTTATATGACTCAGGAGGAAACAGATGAAGCGATTGATGGTTTCAATTTTTCTAATAATATTTATTTTGGCATCAAAAAGTGCCTACGCAAACCAGGAGTTTTACGATCTGTTAAATAATACATATACAAGATACACAAATACAGAATCTTCTATGATAGCCTACAAAGTTTTAGGCGAAAAAAATAAAAAGACCATTGTAATGTTAGAGCCTTTTTCAAGCAGTATGAACAGTTGGGACGATTCATTGATTATGAACCTATTGCAAAATTTTAGGCTAATTTTTATAGATTATCCGGGCATCGGACAATCTAAGTTTCTCTCAAACAATGATCCAGATATAAGCGAATTGGCAAAAGCCGTAAAGAATGTCTTGAAGAATGAGAAAATAAAGAGTGCAAACATTCTTGGTTACTCAATGGGTGGATTTGTAGCTCAACAATTTGCAAATATGTACCCTGATATGGTAGATTCTCTTATACTGATTAGCACTGATGCAGGAGGAGCCAGCGCCATAAAGCCTCAAGACTATGTAGCAGATGCGCTTTTCAATCCATTGCCAGACTTAGAAAAACAAGGAGAAAGGGTTATGAAGGTGCTTTTCCCTGCAAATGAGGTTGACAATTACAAGATCAAGATGGCGCTTATATATCAGAGGTCCTCGCCAGATATAACCCCGAGAGTTTTTAACTACGAAAAACAAATTGTATCTCTCTGGTATCTTAGCAATGCTAACCAGGAAGAGCTAAAGGGCAAAGATTTTAAAACTCTTATACTCTCATCCGATCAAGATCTGGTAGTCCCACCCGAAAATGCTACAATACTTCACAAAATTTTGCCAAATTCAAAATTAATAATATTCAAAGGCGCAGGTCACGCACTCATTTACCAGATGCCATCAGAAGTGGCATCAGCTATCAGGAAATTTCTTGAGTAAATTTTTGTAAATGAAGAATATATCCTTCTTCATCGTCCTTTGTGTGCAGTATTGAAAATCCTTTGCTACTTGCTACAGCTTGAACTATCTCTACACTGAGTAGCACGTGATCTTTTACCTCTTCTTTCTTAGAATGAACGCAATTTATGTGCTCTCTTGAAGAATTGTGCAATATCAAGAGCTCACCGCGCCTGTCCAATAAACTTGATGACTTCTTAAACACATCTTCCAGATTTCCCAAATGAGGCAAAACGTTTATCATCAGAATAAGGTCAAAAACGCCATCTACATCAAAAAAATTCTTTATATTAGCTGAGAATCTCGAATCGTCTATCCTCTCAATAGCCCTCTCAATCATCTTTGAAGATATATCAATCGCATATAGCTTGGCATTATGCTTTAACCTCTTGAGGATAAAACCTGTTTCTATTCCAGTAGCGCATCCAACTTCCAGCACCCTGATAAAAGAATTCCAGTTAATCAGATTTAGCCCACCCTCTAAAACATCTATATCTCCTCTTGAAAATATACTGTCCCACTCATCAGATAACCTATCGAAAAAGTCTACTATGTTCATCTTCCCTCCACATAAATTTAGAATACTAAAAAAGG
>Ga0078972_1000819_pt1 | contig 127458 bp, 112 predicted proteins | sample YelNatPaOPGAMG01_FD_67568 | JGI IMG/M metagenome (GOLD analysis project Ga0078972, IMG submission 67568) | Hot spring thermophilic microbial communities from Obsidian Pool, Yellowstone National Park, USA - OP-RAMG-01 (SPADES assembly) (version 2) | ecosystem: Environmental > Aquatic > Thermal...
AACGTGTCACTGACGGCGGAACTGATACAGCCGATAGCGATGGAAGAGGGGCTGAGGTTCGCCATTCGAGAAGGTGGTCACACAGTCGGAGCAGGCGTCATCTCTTCCATAATTGAGTAGTCCTTTCTCAACAAGCGGCGGCTGAAAGATGAAGGGCCGGCGTCTCACCGGCCCTTAATGTTCGGATTTAGAGATGCACTGTGGTATATCCGAAAGAAGAATTTTGGGTTTACGGACGGACTACTCTGTTTTTATAATCTACTTTTATAATCTACATAGTTTTGGGGGATTTCGATGGCAACTGACGCCAGAGTCATAATCACACTGGCTTGTGGTGAGTGCAAGTCTAGAAATTATACGACTACTAAAAACAAGCGGAACGACCCTGACAGGCTAGAACTGCGCAAGTTTTGTAGGACATGCGGCAAGCATACGACCCACCGAGAAGCAAAGTAGGCTTTGGGCTTGTCGCTGATCACCAGCAGGCAGCCAGGTTAGGATGCTTCGTAGGACAGTTCGCGCCGCAGTGGTATTCGCTTTACAATCGGGCGGCGACTGTGGTATTATATTTTTGCATAGGGGCATAGCTCAGTTGGTAGAGCACCGGTCTCCAAAACCGGGTGTCGTCGGTTCGAATCCGGCTGCCCCTGCCAAGTAGATTGTTCGGATTCGCTATAACCCGCTCCCTGGCGCCTGTAAGTGAGGCGTGCAGAGGAGCATTTTTATGAATCGCTCGCGGTTGGAGCGTATATTGAGGGACGTGACGCTATGACAAACGGCACCGGAAAGAAAGAAGGCATTTTCCGCCGAGCTAGCAAGTTCCTTCGAGAGGTGTGGTTGGAACTTAAGAAGACTACGTGGCCATCATATGATGAGTTAAAGAAATCAACGGCTGTTGTGCTTGCGGTGGTGGCCATAATCACCATTTGGGTTGGTGGCTTGGACTACCTGCTGGGGCTCATCACTCGCAAATTGGGTTGGTAGGAGATTCGAATCGAGAGGCAGTCATGGAGAAACGCTGGTACGCTGTTCATACGTACTCAGGGCATGAGAATAAGGTAAAAACGAATATTGAGCGCCGCGCGGAGTCGATGAACCTGAAGGATAAGATCTCGCGGATACTAATCCCGACGGAACCCGAGATCCGCACCCGAGGTGGCAAGCGGCGGGAGATCCAACGGAAGGTATTCCCAGGTTATATTTTGATCGAGATGGAACTTGATGACAGCACGTGGTACCTAGTCAAGAGTACCACTGGCGTCACGGGTTTTGTCAGTTCGGGCAACCGTCCTGTTCCTTTGCAGGAAGAGGAAGTAAAGAATATCCTTGCAGCGGTCGAAGGTCCACGACAAAAACCGAGGGTCCAGTGGGAAAAGGGGCAGGTTGTACGCGTCACGTCTGGTCCATTCACCGATTTTACGGGTACTATTGAGGAGGTAAACATACCTAAAGAAAAAGTCCGCGTGCTCATCTCTATCTTTGGAAGGGACACGCCTGTGGAACTCGACTTTGCGCAGATTGAGAGGATCTAAAACGCAAGGACGAGATGCAATTCTCATTGGAGGCTATAGATGGCTAAGAAAATCTTGGGTGTGGTGAAACTCCAGATTCCTGCTGGGAAGGCGACCCCGGCACCTCCAGTCGGACCAGCGCTGGGTCAGTACGGGATCAATATGATGGAGTTCATCAAATCATATAACGAAAAGACAGCGTCGCAGGTAGGCACGATTGTGCCGGTCGAAATTACTATCTATGAAGACCGGTCTTTCACATATGTGCTGAAGACCCCGCCTGCGGCTGAACTGTTGAAAAAGGCTGCTGGAATCGAAAAGGGTTCCGGTGTGCCAAATCGTCAAAAGGTGGGTAAGGTCACGCGCGCTCAAATCCGCGAGATCGCCGAGATCAAAATGCCTGATCTCAACGCCACAACAATCGAAGCGGCGATGAAGATTATCGAGGGCACTGCGCGCTCAGCAGGAATCCAGGTAGTAGATTAGGGCATCGCGTGACCGTGAGCATCGTCTCGTGGTCACGTATGCCCGTGGGAGACCCCCATATGGTGGGTCGCAATTAGACCACAAGGAGGAAATCGCGACATGCCAAAGCATGGTAAGAGGTACAACGAAGCCTCAAAGAAGGTTGACAAGACAAAGGATTATGATCCTGAGGAAGCACTGAGGCTGGTGAAGGAACTCGCGAACGCCAATTTCGACGAGACGGTAGACTTGGCCGTCCGCCTCGGTGTGGATCCGAGGCATGGGGATCAGATGGTTCGCGGAACGACAACTTTGCCCCACGGCACAGGTAAGGTTAGAAAGGTCGCAGTGTTTGCGAAGGGCGAAAAAGCCAAGGAAGCCGAAGAAGCCGGTGCCGATGTCGTCGGGGCAGAAGACCTTGTTCAGAAAATCGAGTCGGGCTGGCGAGACTTCGACGTTCTGGTGGCAACTCCCGATGTTATGAGCATGGTTGGTAAGTTGGGTCGCATACTTGGACCAAGGATGCCAAACCCCAAGTCGGGCACTGTTACCATGGACGTAGGTAAAGTAGTGCGGGACATAAAAAGTGCATCACGCGTGGAATACCGCGTTGACAAAGCAGGCAATATACACATGCCCATCGGGAAAGTGTCATTCGACACCGAGAAACTTTTGGAAAACTTTGCCGCATTGATCTCGGCGCTAATCAAGGCACGTCCAGCCGCGGCTAAGGGACGGTATCTTCGAAGGATCACCGTATCGTCAACAATGGGACCGGGCATAGACGTTGACGTCCAAAAAGCCCAATCCCTTGCCGAGCGCTAGGATGACTGGAGGGGCCGGAACCTTGGCAATAGTATAGGAACACGCTTCCGGTACTCGATGTATTGTACGTCAAACCTGCGGACAAGACCCGGCTCCTCGAAGATTCTCAGATAGACGACGGCGAGACACCCCACTACAGGTATTAGAATCAGTCCTCCAATTGAGCGCGCGATCAGTGCAATTCCTAGTAGCACGAACAGTTCGCCAAGCACCATGGGATTCCGCGTATATGCGTATGGTCCGCTGGTCACAAGAGTTTGCGTCGGATACAAGGCAATGCCAAACGCCTCGACAGGCGACCCCTTCCCCACAAAGTGGAGGTAGGAGTAAGCCCAAAGCACCCAGAATGTACCGATAACCAGGGCGATCGCTGCCAGGAATTGATTTAGCGGCTCCGTTGGAAAGTGCGGGAAGCGAAAGACATTGTCCAGCCAAGTGCTCACGAGGTAGAACGCACCTGGGAAAAGAGCGCCAAACGCAAAGAGTGCAATCCAAAATCCTATAAACTTCCGTACCCTTGCCATAATTTCTGCCCCCTACCAGACAGTGCCTGCAATGGATTTCGCTCTGGGACGCCGGCTTTCCTTGGATATTGTACAGGAGTAGGCTTTTTCTTGATAATCACTACCAAACTCCGCTGTAGATTGCCCTCAGGAAGCACAAACTCATGTACTGCTTCCAGTTTGCCTCCCAGAATATTGACCGCATTTGATGCTTCTTCGGCTTCTGCTTGAGTGCTTTTGGCCCCTTTGTAGGCGACGAATAAACCGCCCACGCGGCAAAAAGGAAGACAAAGTTCAGCCAGAACATTCAGACGACCAACTGCCCTGGATACCACTAGATCAAATTTCTCGCGGTATGATTCCGCCTTTCCCAAATCCTCGGCACGCCCGTGCACCAGGTGAACATCGGACAAACCAAGACACTCAAGCGCTGATTCCAGAAATGTAAGTTTCTTTCGAACCGAATCTAGCAGGGTGATTTCAAGGTCCGGGCGCGCTATTTTGAGAGGAACGCCGGGGAAGCCGGCTCCTGTACCCACATCAATTACCCGGAAACCTGTCGGTATATCCACAAAAGCAAGCAGGCTGAGTGAATCGAGATAGTGCTTTATGGCTATCTCCGCAGGATCGGTTATGCGGGTTAAATTGAACTTTGCGTTCCATTCAAGTAATAAAGTGGTGAAAGCATCAAAAAGATCGAGGTGCGCTGAACTGAGTTTGATTCCCAACCTCTTTGCACCGGAAGATAAGATCCTGCGCGCCTCAGTCATAAAGCACCATAAACTTTCCTATACTAGATATGTAATTCTTCCAACCAAATGTACAGGGGCCTTTCTCCTACTCCTAGGACTTCTTCTCTTTCTTCCAAGGCATCTTTGGTACAGGTGCTTTTTCTCGGTAGACTTGCTCTCTCAAAGCCTTGCCTAGAGCTTCACGCACGGGCGACTGGCTGAAGGCAAATCCGAAGACACCTATGCCCTTTGCGCGTGCTTGCTTAATTTGCTGAATCGCACCCTCGATGTTCCCCTTGAAAATCATGTTTTCCGTGTATGCATGGCGCCCATATGACCAGCGCTTCATGCCGTCCAGCCAATTGAGATACATTCTCTGAAGTCTAGGATTGGCAGGGTCTTTGTAATTCATGGGCATGTTTGCGTCCAGGATGCCTTCTTGCATCCACCGCCTCCAATCTTGGAAAACGGTGGCATACGCATCTGTCTTGGTGAAATCGGATGGGCAGTCGCCCCACGGAATTGTCGCAGCGCATACCTTGACATGAGGTTTGATCTTCTCAACCATGCGATAAATGTCTCGTACCATTTGCGTTACTTGTTCACGGCGCCATTTTGCCCAAAGCGGATCCTTCGGATCCGGCTTCCCGGTCCGGTTGTACTGCTTGTTGAACCTTGCCACTGCTATATCACTGTATCCCCATTCGCGTCCTGGGTAGCGGATAAAGTCGAGCATGATACCGTCTATATCGTATTCCTTCACAATTTCCGTCAGTACTTTGAGAGTATACTCGCGTACTTCGGGGATCCCAGGGTCAAGAAAACATCCTTCTCCCGCAGTGGTCTTGCCATTAAAGTCTTTATTTATCCACTCAGGATGGAGGTTTACGACGTGGTTGGGATAAGGCGGGGTCTTGCTGCTTCCCCAAACACGGAAGACATTGAACCAAGCATAGACCTCAAGCCCATTTGCGTGTCCCTTTTCAACCGCGTAACCTAGAGGATCGAATCCCTCTTCCTTTATTTCATTTGATCTCGGCTCGATGGAGGAATTATAAAAGGCGTCGCCCGTACGTCGTGCCTGCACGACCAGAACATTCATGTTGGAATCAACTGCCCATTTAATTGTGTCGTCGAGTTCGGCTTTGCTCAGTAAGCCTGGCAGCCACGCATGTACACCTACCGCACGAAACTCAGGCTGAACTGATGCAACGAACGCCTTCTTTGCCAGAATGACGACGATAATCGTAATCAACACGTAGAATATGGTTCTAGACTTCATGTTCCACCCTTTGCCAATTGCCTTTACGAAATTACCGTGCGCAATGCCTTTGTACACCATTTGGTGTCTCAATATCGGGTTCGCTTGCCCGCTGGTACGCGACAGTGATGCTATTCTAACATATTGCTCAATGCAAGGCTAGGAGCCTCATGTCGGGCTTGACCGGGTCTCCTGAGCCGTGATACATTTCGCTTGGGAGGCGTGCTGATGAAAAGCAAGGACCGGGTGCTTGATGCAATAATTGAATGTGGTATCGTTGCGGTCGTAAGGGGCCAGTCAAGCGCAAGAATACATTCGGCAATTGATGCTGCGCTCGAAGGTGGCATCAACGTTATCGAAGTGACATTTACCGTACCGAATGCTCTTGAGATTATTAGGCAATTAGCCAGTAGCGTAGGGGACAATGTCATTCTTGGCGCGGGCACAGTCTTGACTGCTGAAATGGCGGAGGATGCTATTACTGCAGGCGCTCAGTTTGTTGTCAGTCCGAACACCAGTATTCCAGTCATCGAGGTGGCGAAAACCCATGAGGTTCCGGTGTTCCCGGGTGCGCTTACACCCACCGAGGTGGTGGTTGCATGGCAGGCGGGCGCGGATATCGTAAAAATATTCCCTGCAAACGTCATGGGGCCTGCATATCTCAAAGATCTTCATGGTCCGCTTCCACAGGTCAAATTCATGCCGACGGGTGGGGTCAACCTCGATACTGCTCGTGCGTATCTCGAAAATGGTGCGGTTGCCCTTGGTGTTGGTGGTGACCTCATCAACAAGCAGTTGATGGAAGAAGGTCGGTTTTCTGAAATCACGGAACGAGCGCGCAAGTTCAAGGAGATAATCAGCGACTTCAGGAAGCAGGCATAGGCTGGGCTCTTATACATCCGATGCCTGGTCTTCATGTCAGGAGGAAATATGGCAGATGTAGTCACATTCGGCGAGGCAATGCTCAGATTATCACCGCCGGGCGGTCAGCGGTTAGAGCAAGCGTTTTTATTTGATGTGAGAGTCGGCGGAGGAGAACTAAACGTGGCGGTCGGTGTTGCCAGGCTTGGGCTCAGTAGTGCCTGGGTTAGCAAACTCCCTAACAATCCATTAGGTCGAATGGTGCGCAATAAGGCTCGGGAACAGGGCGTGGATACCTCTCACATAGTATGGACCCGGTCTGGGCGAGTCGGCATCTATTTTTTGGAATTCGGCGCTAACCCTCGGGCATCGAGTGTGGTTTATGACCGTGCGGGTTCGGCGATTAGCACAATGTTGCCAGGGGAAGTAGATTGGAAAGTTGTGCTTGCTGGCTGCAAAGTATTTCATGTAAGTGGGATTACTCCCGCTTTGAGCGCATCTTGTGCTGAGACCACTGCGGAGGCCATACGTGCGGCAAAGGAATTGGGAGTGAAGGTCAGTTTCGATGTCAACTACCGAAGAAAACTTTGGACGCCTGATGAGGCGAATGCATGCCTGGTACCTATGATGGAACACGTGGACTTCTTGATCACAACTGAGGAGGATACCGCCATAGTATTCGGCATCAAGGAAGCCACCTATCAAGACGTCGCGGTGAAGCTCAACCAGCGCTTCGGTTTTGAAGTTGTTGCTATCACACTTCGAGAAGACCTCTCGGTGCTCAGGAACAACTGGTCTGCATTTGCCTATGCAGATGGCAAATTCCACGAGAGCGCAAAGTACTATTGTGAACTGATTGACCGGGTTGGTGCGGGTGACTCCTTTACCGCAGGATTCATATACGGCTACCTGACCGGAGACGTCCAGAAAGGCGTGGACTACGGTGCGGCGTTCTCGGCGCTGAAGCACTCCGTCCCGGGTGACTTAAACTGGGCAACCCTCGAAGAAGTAGAAAACCTATTGAAAGGCGGTGGCACGAGGATTCAAAGATAAATTGGATCAAGTTTGCTGGCTGTATTCTGATCGGAGGTCGCCGTACGGAGCATTAGAAGTTCCATGGCGCCGACCAGTACTTTGGCATTTACCGCGCTACGAATCGTAACCGCATACCACGGGTCGCTTTATCTATGGAAGATTTGCTTGGTTCCATACTTGGGGACCAATGCACCTGCCAAACGAGGGTAAGCCGCCCGGGCGTTTGAGACCAATGTGTGCATTCGCGCCAGGCGGCGTAAACATGGGAATTCGACGCCGCTTCCACATTTCCAGGGCTTTAGTCCATCCTAAGCACGCCAGTGCGGAGTCCCTCGGCAACCTCCGGCGGGATTTCGACGCGCGTAGTCTCTGTATCGGGTGTCCGCCCTGTGTATTTCAACGTGATTTGCTTGACCCAATTGCCGTCATCTCGCCTCGGATAGTCTGCTCGATAGTGGGTGCCCCGGCTTTCGGCACGCAGTCGGGCCGCAGTCACAACTGCCTGCCCAACTTGCAGGAGATTTCGGAGTTCCAGATAAGTTCTCATTTCGGAGGGACGTGCATTAGCCAGTTGACCCATGGCAATCTGCAGACATGAGGCTGCTTCCGATAGCCCTTTTTCGGTGCGAATGACGGAGACTTGCCTCCACATTTGTGACTGGACTCGTTCAAGCAACCCGGTCCAGTCACAACCGGAGGGACTTGGAATAGACTGTATGGCTCGTATGCTCCTTTCCACAAGTGCTCCGACCGGGCATGACCGTTTTTGAAATGATCGAGCGTACCTTGCGGCTTCGGCGCCGGCAACCGCACCGTAAACTTGAGAATCTGCAAGGGCATTACCGCCAGGCCGGTCAGCTCCGTGTTGCCCACCTGCCGCCTCGCCGCATGCAAAGAGTCCGGGTACATCGGTTGACGCATCCGGCTTTATCAGTATTCCCCCGTTGAAATGCTGAATGCACGGAGCGAACTCCACTGCTTCTTTCCTAATATCCACACCCTGGGCAAGCAGGTGCTCAAATGGCACACGTGCCTTCGTTTCGATATCTGCCTTGCTGTTATGTGTGATATCGAGAAAAACGCCACCATGGGGCCCAGGCACCCCAGAAGTTATTTCCTCAAAGACGGCTACGTCCACGTACATCGAATCATTTCGCACGCTGAATGGAAAGGAAACACCCTTGAGGCGGAGTGCTTCCTCGAGATTGATGTCCGGAGGAACGCGCCTACGGAGAAACTCTCTGCCGTCTCCATTTATTAATCGCGGTTTCATCCTCCAGAAGACACCAGAGAGTGCAAACTTGACTGGATGGACGATACACGGACCGATTTGGATGAACTCCATGTTTACTAGACGTGCTCCAGCCCTGTATGCCATTGCAACGCCGTCACCCGTCATGCCGTCCGGGAATACATTTAATGAGTACAGTGCGCCCGCACCTCCGGTTGCGACGATGACGGCTGGCGCAATCACGCCAATCAGTTTACCGTCCTCAAGTCCGATGCCCCAAAGCCCTGCGACGCGGTCGTCGGAGAGCAAAAGATCAGCAGCCATCACCCTCTCTAGGATCCTTACGCCCACCTCTTCGGCTCGTGTTTTCAGTGCGCGCATGATTTCCGAACCAGTTTCAGCACCCTTTCCGCATGCACGAGGGAATCGTGCACCGTCTGAAAGAATCTGAACGAACTCTCCGTCCTTCTTGTCGAACGAGGCGCCCCACCTTTCAAGATCAAGGAGCCGATGAGGTGCTTCGTATGCAATCCTGCGCGCAAGTTCGGGCTGTGCGACAAGGGCGCCTTTGATGAGAATGTCAATCCAGTGTTCGTGCGGGCTGTCTGCAGGGTCTGCATGACCAAATGCGGCTCCAAACGCCATCCAGTCCGACGCGGAATTCTTTGTGCAGCCGCTTTCACCAGCGGTGCCCTTTTCAATCACCAGCACGTCTGCGCCGGCTTCGCGTGCACTGATTGCCGCCCGCATCCCTGCGCCGCCCGCTCCGACGATAACGACGTCGGCTGTGTACTCGGTCATGCAAAATACCTCCGGTGTCAACTACATCGCAACTATATCGGCTGCCCAATATTCTGTCAAAAGGATTGGCAGATTTATGGCAGTCCTAATGAGTTTGTAGTTGATGTGTGACTGCAAATTCATATCCGCTTGACTACAAGCGATGGATATGTTACTATACCACCAGAAACTGCACCACCTACAATCTTACCACGACCGAGTCATCTGGTGCGCAAGATGTTCCTCCTGACCTAACACCAGGTGTCTATGTATCTCCAACGCTCGCTCGGTCATGGCTGGAATGGGAGTTGTGCCTGGCATGGAGAGGTTCCCCCGCCTCAACCTGTACCTTGGCCTGCTTCTAGCCGCCGTTACAATTGCAGTTTTTGGGCAGGTGCTTGGGCACCAATTTATCGTTTACGATGACGTAGCCTACGTGACTGATAACTGCCACGTACTGCACGGTCCCTCGCGTGCGAATGTTGCCTGGGCTTTTACCTCCTTCCACGCGGGGAACTGGCATCCGATCACGTGGATTTCGCACATGCTCGACTGTCGGCTCTTTGGGCTCAATCCGTTCGGTCACCACTTTACCAGCCTCTTTCTCCACCTGGCTAACGTCCTCTTTCTATTCGCGTTGCTAACTCGTATGACCGGGTCGCCATGGAAAAGTGCTTTCGTAGCGGGCGTGTTTGGTATACATCCCCTTCACATTGAGTCCGTGGCTTGGGTTGCCGAGCGTAAAGATTTGCTTTGCGCATTCTTTGGTCTGGTTACGCTTCATGCATACGTGAGGTACACCCAAGTCAAGTCACAAGCCCGCGGAGCCAGATGTACTGCGTATGCGTGCGTCATAATCGCATTTACACTCACATTAATGTGCAAGCCTATGCTAGTCACTCTTCCATTCGTCATGCTTCTACTTGACTACTGGCCGTTACACAGGTTTGGTAAGAGAGATGATGTCACGCATACCCGACCTGTTGGGTTACCTTCACGTGTCAATTCTGACAGTGTCGTGAAAGTTTTTGCAGAAAAGTTGCCGCTGTTGGTCCTTTCCGGTATTTCTTGCGTTTTGACATACCTAGCCCAGCAAAAACAGTGCGCTGTCGGCTCATGGAATGACCTGCCATTAGCGTACCGTATGTCCAATGCGCTTAGGTCATACGTCGCGTACATTTGCAAGGCAATATGGCCGCGGGATGTGGCTGTATTCTACCCTCATCCTGGTGGCGGGATTGCCGTGTGGCAGGTGGTCGCCTCGAGTGTATTACTTGTGGTAGCAACCACTATGATATTAAGGAACGCTTGGTCAGCGAGACCTCGTCCATACCTGGTCGTTGGTTGGCTTTGGTACCTAGGTACACTTGTTCCATCCATAGGAATTATCCAGGTTGGTTCGCAAGCAATGGCTGATCGCTACACCTACGTTTCTCTCATTGGCTTGATTATTATGCTAGCCTGGGGATTACCGGATGTTTTTCAAGTCAGAATTAGAAGCGAAGGCCGCGCGGTCGTGCGCGATGGGCGTGCACGCGTTTGCACGCCGTCCATATTTGGTCTCGGAATAGCGGGTTTGATAGCAGTGATGGGGCTCGCATCATGCGGGTATATCCAGACGAAATATTGGAGGAACAGCATTGTTCTTTTCCAACGTGCATTAGCGGTGACAGGGCCGAATGCGGTAGCCCATAATTGCCTCGGGTCAGCGCTAGAGGCGGAACACAGATTTCAAGAGGCAAGAGCACATTTCCTACGTGCCTTGGAGATTCGCCCAGACTATGCTGAAGCGCACTACCATCTGGGCGTTGTGCTCCATAGGCAAGGAATGCTCGATGAAGCAATGCTCGAGTACAAGAAAGCGGCTGAGATTAATCCCCTGATCGCCGAAGTATATGTCAATATGGGGGCAATCTGCTTTAAGAAGCATCGGCTGGAAGAGGCAATCGCACATTATTGTCACGCTATTCGAATCAACCCGCAGGAACCACGTGCGTATCGAAACCTCGCAGTTGCCCTATATGTGAAAGGGGATTACGCTGGCGCGTGGGAAAAGGTTCGCCGTTGCCGCGAACTTGGGGGAGAAGTTCACCCGCACCTCGTCCGTGCGCTAGCCGCAAGCCTACCCGAATCTGGCCGCTAGTCGGCATGCCTAGCGCGATCTACTCGCTTGCATCCCTCATTGAGAGTGCAAACTTGCAGTAGCCTAATCTTCTGCAGTGGACCTTAGAGCAATGGCTTGGCTTTCGGTAAATTGCTCTCCGCGTCTCGGATGTGTAAACAGCGTGGAGGCTTCCGTACTTGGAATAAAACATGCGAATCCGCCGTTCTGCTTGTCGTATGAAACGCGCTGCCGTGGTGTGGGAGACACCTAAACGGGTAGCGATCTCAGTCTTTCGAGCGCCCATTAGATGAAGTCGCCAGGCTTCTTCTTGATTCGGGGTCAGTCCAGCGTCTTTGATCACGGATGAGAGTTCGGAATCCAAAAGCATGTCAGACTCGCTTGCTTCGACGACAGCCATGGTTACATTTTCCAGTTGGTCGTCTCTTCTTAATTTACGGTGCATGTAGGCTTCGGTGTATGCGGGTCTTTCAGGGTCGCGTTCGGAGCAGGCAAGATAGACGTCGGCTATCAACTCCATCACTTCGGCGGGGATTGAGTGCCATGCAGGTTGCGCTGAGCGTTTAGGGTGCTTCAAAGCCATTTCAGTCCTCCAAATGTATAGTAGACTAATGTCTACCTATTGGCATTATACACCCTAAGCGGTCATATGTCAATACATAATTCAATCAAGCCTTCAATTTCTTACCAATTATCTTGCAGAGAGCCTACTTTATACTTGATCTGATGTAGGGAAAGGCTTGTTTTATGAAAGTGCCTGCTTTAGCCTGGCGATTTCTTCTTTGGAACACTCGGGGAGCAGGTCTATCAGGGCTTCACGGAATGGTTTTCCTAGTACCTTCCTAGCAACGTGATCGAGCATGAGTAAGCCCATTTGTCTCCTGCCAATCAGAGGCACGTACACGAATGGATGTGTTCTTTTTGGACTGACGCGTTTTTGCAAGAGAAGCCCCTTTTGGGCGAGTTTTGCCATTGTCAGCGTTACTGTGGAGTAAGTAATCTTTTCCCCTTCAGATTCGGATTCCATTCTGTCGAATACTTGTCTTGTCGTTATGGGGGGTTCAAGATCCCAGACCACATTCATTACTCTGGACTCAAACTCGCCCAATGAATACGTCTCAATGCCAAGGTCGGGATTACTCTTCCGGGTATGGCTCTTGCGTCGAGTAGCCAATTTTAGCCTCCCTATTACAAATAGTTATCTTGTATTGGCAGAATACGATAAGGGCATTATATTGAAGTATTACATTTCTAAGGCAATTTCGTCAAGCCATAGGATCCTCTTATTCGTCTCTTCGCACTTTACACTGGCAAAACTGCGCAGAAAACACTTCGGATAGTTGAGGCGACATGCATTGCAGGTGCTTGCTTTCCTGGGCGAACGAGGCGTTTGCGGCGTCCAGATCTTTTTCGGCGCTTAAACGTCCGGCATGCTTTCATTATGCAATTGCCTCATTGTTCCACGACGAGGTCGCAGATGCACAAGCCGGCGAGCAATGAAGGTGTCATAACCCATGGGGTCCTCTCAACTTGGGGCGATAAGAAAGTGCGCTTGAGGCTGTGTCTATTGACTCCAGAACCTCTTTTTGATATAGTAAACGTGCGTGACTGCCCCGATTGCATCGGGGTATTTTTATTGCGTGGCGAACAACGAAATTTCTAAGCAGCCGAGACCCAGCGGGTCTTTGCGAGCGTTGTCCAGGTTATTCAGGGATGGGAATTTTCAGGGGACTATTTCAAAAAGTTGACATTCTACTTGCACGCGGTAGGCGAGTTGATGAGGACCTTTTTGAGCAACTCGAGGAAGCGCTCATTCAGGCTGATTTAAACGTGCACACTGCAATGAGGGTAGTAGATAATTTGCGAGAGACTGCAAAGCGTGAGCGCATCTCCGAGGCGGACCAAATTCGCGAAAGGCTCAAACAGGAACTAGGAGCCATTCTGTCGGCAAATGGGGGCGAGCCCCTTCGTGTGTCTGAGACGCCGCCCACCGTTTACTTAGTTGTTGGTGTGAACGGCACAGGGAAAACAACGTCAATTGCAAAACTCGCCTACAGGTTCAAGTCACAGGGCAATCGGGTTCTTCTAGCGGCGGCTGACACATTCCGGGCGGCAGCCATTGATCAACTTCAGATCTGGGCGAATCGAGTAGGCGTTGATTTGATAAAGCAAAAGGAAGGCGCGGATCCTGCCGCAGTGGTTTATGATTCGATACAGGCTGCAAGGTCACGTAAAGCGGACATTGTGATTGCAGACACCGCTGGTAGGCTACATACCAGAACCAATCTTATGGAAGAACTCAAAAAGATTGGTCGGGTAATCGAACGGGAACTTGGGCGACCGCCAGACGAAACGCTCCTGGTACTGGACGCCACGACTGGTCAAAATGCCATTAACCAGGCACGCGAGTTCATGGGCGCCGTTCCTGTGACGGGCATCGTGCTTGCAAAACTCGACGGGACCGCCAAAGGTGGCATTGTAATTACAATAAAGGAGGAGTTGGGCATTCCTATCAAGGTTGTGGGCACAGGCGAGAGACTGGAAGATCTTGAAGACTTCGATAGCCGTAAGTTTGTGGAGGGGCTCCTATCGTAAGAAAAACCGCTGGAACTCGTGCACATGATGCGTCAAGTTTGACAGCACCGGGCTGAATTAGGTATACTACTCTCCCGTTTCACAGGCGGTTATTCTAGTAGACAGGCGCTGTGAGGTAATGTTCGAAAGCCTTACCGAAAAACTACAAAATGTTTTCAAGAAACTGAGGGGCAAAGGCACGCTATCTGAACAGGATGTGAGCGAGGCACTCAGGGAGATCCGACTTGTCTTGCTTGAGGCGGATGTGAATTACCGCGTTGTAAAGGACTTCGTCTCGGCGGTAAGAGAGCGTGCAGTGGGGCAGGAAGTTCTTGAGAGCCTCAGTCCCACCCAGCACGTTGTCAAGATAGTTAATGAGGAACTCATCAATCTTCTGGGTGGCACTGAGTCAAATCTAGACTTAAGTAGCAGACCGTCGGTTATCATGCTTGTTGGACTTCATGGGTCCGGCAAGACCACGACTGCGGCGAAATTGGCAAATCAACTACGGAAACAGGGTCGCAAGCCGCTTCTTGTAGCGTTGGATGTGTACCGTCCGGCAGCAATCAAACAGTTGCAAGTGCTGGGCGAGCAATTGGGTATCCCAGTCTTTGCATTAGGAGATAAGCACGACCCCGTAGATATTGCTAGGGCAGCAGTTAATTCGGCGTCCTCAGGTGGTCATGACGTCGTCATAATGGACACCGCAGGTCGTCTGCATATTGACCAGCAACTCATGGAGGAAATCTCAAATATCAAGCAAGCAGTCTCACCAAACGAGATCCTGCTTGTTGTAGATGCGATGACCGGGCAGGATGCCGTAAACCTTGCCGAACAATTCAACGAGGCGCTCGATTTGACCGGATTTGTGTTGACGAAACTTGACAGTGACGCACGTGGTGGTGCGGCGCTATCCATCAAAGCGGTAACTGGAAAGCCAATCAAACTCGCGGGTGTTGGCGAGAAACTTGATGCACTGGAGACATTCCATCCTCAACGCATGGCATCGAGAATTCTAGGTATGGGCGATATCCTGAGTTTGATTGAGAAAGCCGAAGCCGCAGTAGATGAAAAGAAAGCAAAGGAACTCGAGCAAAAACTCTTTGAAAACAGATTCGACTTCGAAGACTATCTCGAACAACTACAGCAAATGAAGAAAATGGGGCCACTGGACCAAATCCTGAGCATGATTCCTGGCTTTAATCGAAAGATTCTTCGGGATGCTGAAATAGACGAAAAGCAGTTGAATCGAGTAGAGGCAATTATCCGTTCAATGACTCCTGAGGAACGCCGGCGTCCTGAGATACTCAACGGAAGCAGGCGCCGTCGGATTGCTTATGGGAGCGGCACAAGCATTCAGGAGGTCAACAGGCTGATCAAGCAATTCGAAGAGATGAAGAAGATGGTTCGCGGCATTGTTTCGATGCAAGAAAAGGGACAACGGCACGCTGGTGTTACGTGGCCATTTTAGAATTTGGGTGGCTCCTGGGAGGAATAAGCCAGAAGGGCGTGGAACACTAATATTTTGGAGAACAATGAGGAGGTTCAGCGTTGGCAGTTAAGATAAGACTCAGAAGGATGGGCTCCCGAGGGCGTGCATTTTATCGCGTAGTTGTAGCCGATAGCCGCTCGCCACGTGACGGGCGCTTTATTGAAGCAATTGGGTACTACGATCCGCGTAAGGATCCGCCCGAGATTAAAATAAATGGCGACCGAGCTAGACTTTGGTTGAGTCGCGGTGCACAGCCAACCGATACTGCGGCGGCACTGCTAAAGAAAGAGGGAATACTCCTCATATCTTCTCCCAGCAAAGAGGCAGCCACGGTTGCGGAGCCGGGGGAAAAGGTTGACACTGGGCAAGCCATCGAGCAGGGGTCGGTAACCGAGGAGGCTGCCGAAGTCACATCAGAGGCGACAACCGAACAAGCGAATAAACCCAGAACGACGCGTAAGAAAACTGAGGAAAAAGCGTCCGTGGCGGAAAGTGTGCCCACTGAAGTGGGTGAGACTGCTATCCAGTCTGAAACCGGGGAGGCAGAACAGACTGCTGAATAGCAGGGCGTAGGTCCCAAGATTCAGTTGGACTGACATGTCGTGTCTATTGCCGTTTTTACATGTCCCAAACGCGCATCTTGCATCCTTTCAGCCCTGCACCCAAGAAGGAGTGTTTGGATGAAGGAGCTCATTGAGTATCTCGTGAAGGCATTGGTAGATGACCCTGGCCAGGTGGACATCAGGGAGATTGCAGGTGAGGACTCGACGACCTTTGAAATCAGGGTAGCCTCGGCGGATCTTGGCAAGGTGATCGGCAAGCAGGGCAAGATCGCAAATGCTTTGCGGACACTAGCAAAGGCCGCAGCAATGAAAGATAAGAAGCGAGTTTACCTGGAAATTATTCCTTGATTGGCTGCATGCCTTGCAAACTGCGGCGGACTCGTGGGTGGCAAAGACAAAATTGGCACAGGCGGGATTTCGCTGACCTTTTCTGATATAGTTTCTTATTGGGACGCGATTTGACACGGATGTTGCTCAAGAGAAAGATCGCTATAAGAGCGATTGTCACAGAAGATTTCAAACAGCGCCTGATTGCCAGATTAGAAGGAGCACTCGAAGAACTGGCTAAGGCACAACAAGATTTGGATGTTCAGGGCAAACGCTATTTGTCAGAACTGCAGCAGAAAGAGCCTGCGAAAGCGAACGAGTTTGCAAGGAGACTTGAGCGGCAGAGGCACAAGAACGAGGAAATAAGAGTGAGGCTGACCCAGGAACTGTCTCAGGCGCGAAGTCTGAGCATTGGGGCTGAATGCCTGTACGGGAAAGTCGAAGGGCTTGTCGAGGTTAGTGTAGGCGACAATCTCACTGAAAAGATGCGCTCAGCAGAGATTGTCATCAAAGATGACGTTATTATCGAAATGCGCAACTGCTGATGGTTGATATCCTTGTAGGTGAAGTCGTCGCACCCTTTGGCAGAAAAGGCGAGGTGAAAGTCGTTCCTCACACCGACTTTCCACAGCGGCTTAAAGAACTCGGTCAGGTAAAGGTTGCGGTAGGCGACGAAACACTAGTTCTAGAAATTCAGAATCTTCGGTTGCATAAAGACCTTCTGCTGATCAAGTTCACCGGCTATGAAAATATATCCGATGCGGAAAGATTGCGAGGCGGAAAGGTCTTTATAAGTGACCAGGAAATTGCCCCGCTGGGTCCTGATGAGTACTACATTCATGATATCATCGGTATGGAAGTCATGACGCCTGAGGGCGAGAGCCTCGGAAAGATACGGGAGGTGATCCGAGCGCCTGCAAATGACGTGTACGTGACAGAACGGGCGATGATCCCTGCCGTAAAAGAATTCGTTTTGAATGTGGACCTTGATAATCGGCGCATGGTAGTGCGTCCCATTCCCGGTATGGTAGAGGAATGAATCAATGAGGGCGGATATCCTGACCATATTTCCGGAGGTCATCCGCTGTGCGGTGAACTATAGCATCCTGAAACGCGCTCAGGTACACGGATTGCTCGAAATTTGCGTACATAATATAAGGGACTTTACGAGGGACAAGCACAAGACAACCGACGAACCTCCGTACGGTGGGGGCGCCGGTATGGTGATGAAACCTGAGCCTATCTTTGAGGCTGTGGAATACGTAAGACAGCAGTATTGGACCGAACAAACGAGGGTGATTCTTACCACTCCTCAAGGAGAGTTGTTTAATCAGTCAAAAGCGGTAGAGTTGTCTGGATGTCCGCAACTGGTGATCATTTGCGGGCACTACGAAGGAGTGGACGAGCGCGTTCGAGAATGCCTGGTAACAGATGAGATCTCGATCGGCGATTACATACTGACGGGCGGTGAGTTACCATCGCTCGTCATTCTCGACGCGGTGGCAAGGCTAATACCAGGGGTTCTGGGTGAAGGCGAATCAGCGCTTGATGAATCATTTTCAGAAGGACTTTTGGAATATCCTCAGTACACAAGACCGAGAGAATTCAGAGGTTTGAAAGTTCCAGATGTGCTTGTTTCGGGTAATCACGCAGAGATCGCCAAATGGAGACGTCAGCAGTCCATAAAGCGGACTCTAGAGCGTAGACCTGATCTTCTAAAAAAGGCACATTTGACTGAGGAAGATGAGCGATATATCAAGGAGTTGTGCAATGAGTACAGTGATAGAAGAGATTGAAAAGCAACAACTAAAAGAGGAAAAGCCTGAGTTCAACGTAGGTGATACCGTTCGTGTACACGTCCGGGTCATCGAGGCTGGCAAGGAACGAGTGCAGGTATTCGAGGGCATAGTAATCGCAAAAAGGCACGATTCGGTCCGCGAGACTTTCACCGTCCGCAAGATCTCGCATGGCATCGGTGTGGAGCGGACGTTTCTGACGCACAGCCCAAGAATAGCCAAGATCGAAGTTGTGCGCAGAGGAAAGGTACGTAGAGCAAAATTGTTCTACCTTAGAGGAAAAGTTGGCAAGGCTACTCGTATAAAAGAAGATAAGAACCGAACATAATGGAGTGGCTAGCTAATCTCAAAATTGAATATGTCCTGGTTACAGCGGCCGTACTCTTCGTAGTCAGATTATGGCTTGGGCGGTACAAAACACCGCTGGGCAAGTCCGCTGCTGAGGTTGTAGAATCCGCGCTGATTGCCATCGTCCTTGTGTTTTTGGTCATTCGACCATTCATAGTGCAGGCTTTCTACATACCCTCTGGCTCCATGGAGCCGACGCTCATGGAGCGAGACCACATATTGGTAAACAAGTTCATATTTCGATTTAGAGAGCCTAGACGTGGCGAAATCGTGGTTTTCCGAGCCCCAAAGTCATGGACGGATGACGGGGTTGAGCGTGATTATATCAAGCGCCTCATCGGTCTGCCTGGCGACGTTATAGAAGTTAGAAACGACGGGTACCTATACAGGAACGGCAAGCGTGTGGTTGAGCCCTACATCAAAGAGCCAATCTGGTCGTACACCATGGGACCAGTAAAGGTGCCAGAGGGCAAAGTCTTCGTCCTTGGAGACAATCGTAACAATAGCAACGACAGCCATAAGAATGGATTCCTTGACCGCAATCGGATCATCGGGAAGGCAATGGTGACTTTCTACCCCTTCAATCGCATTGGCATAATTCGTTAGTTTATTGTTCTGACCAGGGCGACGAGTGGGGTATGTGCCCGATGGGCGAAAGAAGAGTCCGGTGTTGCGCAACGAAATCGGAGCAATAAGATGAAGCCATGCGGGCAATGCCAGATTGATCTATGGCACTTTGAGCGTTCGGCGCGCAGCCAGGGATACACCATAATTGCGGGGATAGACGAAGCCGGTCGCGGTCCGCTCGCTGGCCCCGTCGTTGCTGCATCAGTTGTACTTCCGTTTGAGTGCGACACCGAAGGCATTTTTGACTCTAAGGCATTGCTCCCAAAGAAACGAGAGGCTGCTTACGAGAAAATCCAGCGAATAGCGCATGCCATAGGAGTCGGAATAGTAGACCACCGGGAGATCGATCGTATAAACATATTGCAGGCAACATGGCAAGCAATGCGGCTTGCTGTACTCGATATGAACGTGCAGGCTGACCTTTTTCTTGTGGACGGGCACCCAATTCGTGATTTCCACTACCCACATGTGGCTATCATTGATGGCGACCGCAAATCGGCGAGCATTGCTGCAGCATCCATAATCGCAAAGGTGACCAGAGATAGAATAATGTGTGAGTACGATACCATATATCCCCAGTATGGTTTCGCGAAGCACAAAGGTTATGCTACCAAGGAACACATACAGAGCATATGTGCGCACGGCGTCTGTGAAATTCACCGGAAGACATTCGGTCCGGTAGCAAGGGAGTTGACTCTTCTTTGGTCTCGCCAAGAATTGCTCTAGGACGCGCGGGAGAGGAGCGAGCGGTAAAGCATCTGACTTCGCTGGGCTATGAGGTTATCGAGCGCAACTATCGCTGTCATCATGGTGAGATTGACATTGTCGCGCGGGATGGTAGCACCCTTGTTTTCATCGAGGTGAAGACACGTCGGTCGCGAGAGTTTGGAAGTGGTTCCGAGGCTGTTGGTAACCCGAAACGGAAGAAGATCATACAATGCGCGCAGGAATATATCGTCCTCCGGAACTGCGAAGATGTGGACGCTCGTTATGACGTCGTAGAGGTCTATTTTCAGGACGGGCAGCCTGTTACCGTGGAAGTGGTAAAGGGTGCATTTTGGGAGGAAGAATGAATTTCGAATTGCGCGAGGGTAAAGAGCGACTGCCTGATGAGGAAGACATTTACGGAGTCAATGAATCTCTGGAAAATGAGTATGACTACGAAGTTTGGATGCCTTATGAGAGTCGCCTCCGCGCCCGGAAGGCGCGAATTCGTGTCATTGCAGCCACTGTGATACTTGTATTTTCTTTGGGTCTCGCCTGCTTTGAGTTCATTCGCTTGATCCTGAGGTAGATAGAAATTGTTGTTCGCAGATCATTCGCTATACCATGCAAAACAAAAGGCGGGATATTGCTACCCCGCCTATTGATGCGTTGTCCCCGTAAAGATGGGCTTTAGAATTGCCTCATAAACCCAAGGCTGATAAACCGTGGCATAACCCAGGCTAACGGCTCGCCATTTTCGTCTCGATCTAGGACCTTGCCAGTATTAAAGAGGTTGGCAATGGTCAGGCTCATCCGACCGTCCGGGAATATGCCGCTTACATCTTTCGACACGCTGAAATTGAAGACCAGATGTCCGCCGACGCGTCTGCTATTGACTGGCTCGTCAGCGAGGTTATACGGCAGACCACTACCATACTCACCCATCAGGCTGTAATTCCACCCCCGATTTGCGTAATTGAGCACCAGCATGGCAGTATGCCTCTGGTCCCAATCAACGTAGTGAAACGCTCCCGGCGTGACGGTCTCCCTGTCGTTGCTACTCTGTGCCACAGCACGTTGCCATGTGTATGCTAACCAGCCCGACCAGTTATCGCTCGCCCGCTTTTTTAGCATCACTTCGAGACCGGTGCTCTTGCCCTCACCCAGGTTGTCATAAACGTAGGGCGGAGCAGTTGGGTCTTCGGGATTTAGCGAACGCACCTGCAACATGTCCACATATTTGCGGTAGAACGGCGTGACTTGCAACAAGTAGTTAGGTGCAACCTCGCGCTCCCAGCCGACGTCGAACTGCGTACAGCGTTCGGGGCGAAGGTTAGCGTTGCCCAGACCATACCATTCATTCCACTCGGGATTGGTGTAATTGCGTTCGACAGCCTGCGTATACACAAACTGAATCATCTTGCCCCAGGAGCATCTAAGTTTGGTCTTTGGGTCAATGACGTAAGATAATCCCATTCGAGGACTGACCTGTGATTCTGTCGTGTCGGGATTTATCTCTTTGTCATACTTCATCCGATCATATCTCAGACCGAACTCAGCCGCCCAGCGCTTGCCGAGGTCCATCTGGTCTTGCACGTACAAACCGGTCTGCACAGTGTCTGTGTTGGCGGTGTACTCATAGTCCCCGTATGCAGGCACGGTTACCCAGTACCGGTTGTCGCTGGACATCCTGATTGCACCCGCCTTGAGTAAATGCCGCGGTGAAACCTGGTTTGTATAGTCGAGTTGGAGACCTGTTGTCTTGGAGGCAGAGTCCCACCAGTAGCCCACCTCGTCAGAAATGGCGTCCACTTTCCACTTTGTGTCCAGGATGTAGGGTCGCAGGCTCAGGAAAGATCTTGAATTGATGGTGTGGTTCAGAGTAAGTGCAATCAAGGAATATCGCTGATCCTGGTAGTCATTTTTTGCTGGGACCTCGACTAGACCGTCCGGGCCATAAGTGTAAGTGTGAATGGATGGCATCTGATAGTTTGCTGAGCCATTCGCAAAGACCAGCGTCAACTTATTCCTGTTGCCTGCCTGGTAGTTGAACTTGCTAATAACGTCGCTGCAGTCTGCTTCACTCCACATCACGCGCTCGAAATCGGAGTGCCAAAGGTATGCCCCGACGTAATAGTCGAAGCCGCTATCGGTATACCCGCCAATTTGTGGGTAGATGCCCCTATATGCATTCGATCCTCCCACCAGTTCGAGCGACATGCCTGGCGAAGTTTTTCCACTCTTTATTACCTGGTTGAAGACACCAGATATTGCATTTCCATACTCTGGGCGGTACCCGCCCGTGTATATCTCCATCTTGTCCATGCCAACCGTGACCGCATTTGTTGCAAAGCCGTTGGTAAGTGACTCCACGATCGGTATTCCATCAAGCATCCAACCGACCTGATTGGCACGACCTCCTCGAATGTGCGGATACCCGTCCGCATCGGGCACTACACCAGGCTGTGTGGCGACAAGCCCTGGAGCCTGATACTGGAAGTAAGGCTGAGTCTTGATTGCTTGCTCCTGAGTGGAGTCTACCACGTACAGTGTGGGTACAACGTCCTTCTGGATCATCGGACGCCTTTCCACCACGACAACCTCTTCACTTTCGGCGACTGCTTGCTCCAGCGCAAAATCCACGGTAGAAGTGACATCCATCAGCACAGAGACCTTTGTTGCCTGTGCGGTGGAGTACCCTACCAGATCCGCTGTCACATCATATTCGCCCGGCGGAACGTTGGTGATAACATAGTAACCATTGGCATCGGTCACCGTGGTAAGGTTTGTACCTTTGATAATCACATTTACCCCGGCAAGTTTTTCTCCGGTTGCCGAATCGGTTACCACACCGGATACGATTCCGGTGGTGCCGCCGTACACTGGGATGTTTGTGACTATTAGGAACTGAATCGCAAACGCCAGTGTTAGGGCAAAGCAAACGAACTTACACTTCTGCAATTCTTTCCCCTCCCCAAATACAATTGGTTTCCAGGACAACGCTAATAGTGCTTGCCTGGCAGAAATACTAGTTTCCCGTATGTTTATCTTCGGTATTCCTTTGCTGTATCTTTAGCCTGGAGGGAATGTCAGAAACCAGATTCGTGGTAGCTCGAGGTATAGGCTATCATTGCGAAAACAGTCCCAGGCAATCTCGGAACTTTCCACGCAATACCGTGCGCAATCTCATGTCATCCTGCCTTTGTCTCTTGTAAAGATGCCGAAAGTCTTGAAAATCACCTTGTGCTTCTTTTGTAATTCTGTAGTTTTGTGTTGACAGATAGTAACACCGGTGTTTTAATAAGCACGACGCCTGCTTGCTATCCAGTCAATATTTTGGAGAATTGGGGTGGTAGCAATGGATCAGGTCTTCGTGTCCCGGCAGCACGCTTCCCATGCAGGAGCGATTTCGCTTCTTGCCTTTTGCACTGGTTGGTTTGTGATGCTGACCGAACTTGTCGCAGCGCGTGTTCTTGCTCCGTATTTTGGTAATACCATCTATGTTTGGGGAAGCGTCATTGCCATCTTCCTTGCCACATTAGCCATAGGTTATGCACTAGGCGGACGGCTGACCAGGATTTCTACGTCTCCGTTCATTCCAACGGGGTTTGCTGCAGCCGCAGGAGTTTATGTGGCACTGACCCCGCTGTATCAGGATGCTCTGTCTTCGAAGTTGTATTTCACTGGTCTGGAAGTCAAATGGGGTGCCCTTTTCGCAGCCATCATCCTATATGGTTTGCCCATGGTGCTTCTCGGTGCTGTATCACCTTATTGCATCCAACTGGCAACTCGAACTCAAAGAGAAGCAGGACACAGCGCTGGAATGTTATACGCAATCTCGACCATTGGAAGTTTTGGGGGCAGCCTCGTCACTGCCTTCTACCTGATTCCAGCCCTTCCACTGACCGAGATCATTGTTGTGGGAGGTCTTGCAGCCGCACTGATATCGCTATTATCTGCACTTACAATCACCGGGCGAAGGAAAGCGGCTCAAATACTAGCACTCGTTATTCTTGTCGCGGCGCTTGGTCTTGGATACTATCATGTAACCCACGCTTGGCAGCCCGGCCCCAAGGCGTACCAATATCCGCTCGAGGGCCGCACCCTGAGTGAAGTTGCACCATCTGGTCTGCCCTCAGTTTTGGCGAAGGCTCAAGACGAAGCCTATCGAGAGGCAAAACGCTTTATGTCAGTTGGTCCAACTACCATCTTCAAGAAGGAGACACCTTATCATCTAGTGGTAGTGCACCAAGAAGGACCGATTCGAGAACTGATATTCGGTCAACAGAGTTTCAAAGGTGCCCAGACGGTCATGGACCTTCGTGACTTAGCATACCACTGTTCGGAATACACCATGCTTTCATTTGCAGCAATGCTTTTTGAGCCGAGACCCGAGCGAGTTTGCGTCATTGGTTTGGGTGGCGCCGTGATACCACGTGCGATTGAATTGTGCTTACCGGGCGTACAGATTGATGTGGTGGAGATTGATCCTACAGTGATTAGAATAGCCGGGGAGTATTTTTTCTGGCGACCCAGCAAAAACGTAAGGGTATATGCACAAGACGGACGCTCTTTCCTGAACTGGTGCCTGACAAACAGAAGACCGAAATACGACTGGATTATCCTGGATGCGTATAGCGAGGATTATGTTCCATTCCATCTGACCACAGTGGAATTCTTTGCGGTCGCCAAGAGGATGCTCACGCCTAACGGAGTCTTGGCGTCAAACCTGGCAATTGACAATGACCTGTATGGTTGCGAGGCTCGCACATTTCACATGATATTTGGAAATGCAACGTCTTTCGTTGGGCATCGCAGTGGTAATGTGATTCTTATAGCCCAAAATGGTCGGAGTTCTCCGCTTTCCATCAACGAAGCAGCTCGGGCAGCACGTCAAATCAGGTTGCCCGCGAATAGTCGCATAGATTTGCGCTACATCCTAAGTTGCCTGACAGAACAGCCCCTTTTTGAAACCACAGGTCCAGTACTCAGCGATCACTGGTCTCCGGTGGAGATTCTGATTAGGTGAGATAGTCAAGGCGCTGACTCGGATCTTCTATTGCATGCGCACTGCCTGAATGTGACCGGATAATTCCTCGGAATAGGCATACGATGGCTTAGGAAACTTTAGGCTTAGTTCGGGTATCATGTCGCACATTTGAACCAAACTACCCCGAGGCAATCTACTGTCTCTTTGGAGAGGCAATGGCAAGATTATGGGGCAGGGTCGGCATACAACCATTTAAGGGGAATACTTCTGAATCTCAAAGAAAGCCCTCTTTCCCATGATGACGTCTCATAGTACGAAAGAAGTACTTGGTCTCGCACGAATGCGATACTTGTGTACGCCCAGGTCTTCGAAGGGTCCGTCTCGATGTTCTTTACTATGCTCCATGTCTCGCCATTATCCCTCGAGATTCCTATCGTCAAGGGACACCGCTGCGCGACGTGCCTTTTGTTCGGCTCATAGTTGTCGTTCCACACGAGGAGTAAATCCTTTGTGCCTGGAATGCGTTTGATGCTAGCAGGCGCCTCAGGCGACCTCACACCCATGGGCAGCGCCTCTGTCCAGGTCGCTCCATGGTCTGAGGACATACTCTTATAGATTTGTCCCATCTGCGTTCGAATGATCATCAATACGCGTCCATCCGCAAGTTCGACGACTCCTGGCTCCATTGCACCTCGCTTCGGAACGCGGATTTCGGGGCTGGACTTTTTCCAAGTCTTTCCCTCATCGTCTGAGTATAAGACGAAGGAAACAAGCGGATCTTGCTTGCTGCAATCTGGCATGTACGATATTGGCGCAAGGAGGCGACCATTGGACAACTGGACCACCCTATCATTATTCATGATGTTATACCCTTCGTCCAATGTGACTTTCTTGGGGTCACCCCAGGTTCGGGCTTCATCAGTAGAGAAGCGGGCATACAAATGTAGATCGCTCGAAGAGTTCTTGACCAGGTAAAACAATCCTATCTTGCCAGAGTTCAGTCGGATCAGGCTCGCAGACATCACATTCTGTCTGCCAACATTCTCTTGCACGAGGAATGGCTTGCTCCAGGTATGCCCGCCGTCGGAGGAAGTCATTCCTGCAATAACTGCAGCCGCATGGTCAGACGTGCCGCCGTAGAATTGCGTCCACACGAGGAGAATCCGCCCATCCCTTAACTCAAGAATCGAACCCTCGGTGTTGCGCGGAAACATGTGGGTTGCCGGGGCAACTATTAATGTAAACCCTGCGTCACTAATTCCACCTATGATGCTGCCGAAGACCAGCAAAGCAAGTGTCAACCTTCTCACCTCGGCGCCAAGTATATCATATTTGACCGGGGCATGGGCATTCGGTACAATGAAGTATGAAATTATCAGTCATCATTCCCTGTTTTAGTGAAGCTGAGCACATCGAGCAAGTCCTCGATGCCGTTCGGGCGGTGGACATCGAAAAGGAAATCATAGTAGTAGATGACGGTTCGACGGACAGGACTGCCGGAATACTCGATGAGTACAGCCGTCATCATCCCATCGTAATTCATCATTCAGCCAAGAATTCAGGCAAGGGCTCGGCTATACGTACTGGATTGACCTACGTAACCGGTGATATTGTCATCATCCAGGATGCGGACATGGAGTATGACCCTTCACAGTACCCGAAGATGATACAACCTATAATCGAGGGCGAAGCCAACGTGGTATATGGTTCACGATTCAAGGGTTCGATTAAGGGCATGCGGATGCTGAACCGCATTGCCAACTACATCCTAACTTGCATTGCCAACTTGCTTTACAGGGCCGGCATTACCGATGAGGCCACAGGGTACAAGGCATTCCGTGCAGACTTGATCAAATCATTACCACTCGAATGTAAGAGGTTTGAGTTCTGCCCTGAAGTGACAGCCAAACTCCGAAAACGTGGGATTAAAATCAAGGAAGTGCCGATATCCTATGAGGCTCGAAGTGCCGCACAGGGGAAGAAGATAAAATGGACTGACTTCTTCATCGCTGTGTGGACACTGGTGAAATACAGATTCAAGGATTGACCTGTTTCATGCAGAAGTACATGGTTATTTTCCTCTTTGATTCCCTCGATGAAACGCGGTCGCGAAAATCCCATAACTGGTTTGAAACAGGCTCGTTTGCTGTCTTGCCTTGATTTTACTGCAAGTGTATACTTTCCGTGATTCTACGTTAGGGGGCCTTTGAGTGGTTAAGAAACTCTTTGCCAAGAAACCTTTAGAGCAACTCCTTGCTGAGATGGAAGGTGAGCACCGGCTGCGAAGAGTACTCGGACCGGTCGCTCTTACAAGCCTGGGAATCGGATGCATAATTGGAACAGGCATATTCGTGCTTACTGGTATCGCTGCACATGACAAAGCCGGACCTGCTCTCAGCCTATCATTTGTGGTGGCAGGGGTCGCCTGCATATTTGCTGCTCTTTGTTATGCTGAGTTTGCGTCCATGGTGCCAGTTGCAGGCTCGGCATTCACCTACGCATATGCAACACTGGGCGAGTTGACAGCGTGGATAATTGGTTGGGACCTGGTCTTGGAATACACAGTAGCGTCGGCATCTGTCGCCCATGGTTGGTCAAAATACTTCCAGGAGTTTCTCGGCACCCTTTCCCGATATTTCAATATTGCTGCGCTTAAGGTGCCTGCGGTTATTTCTGATACACCATTCGACTTTAATCCGCAGACTGGTACATTTGTAGCAACTGGCAGTTATGTGGACCTCCCTGCGATAATAATCGCCGTAGTCATAACGATGATTCTTGTGAAAGGTATCAGGGAGAGTGCCAGCGTAAACGCAGCCATGGTGATACTCAAAGTCTCAGTGGTACTCTTCGTGATTGTGGCTGGTGCTTTCTATGTTGATCCTAGGAACTGGCATCCCTTTGCACCATACGGTTATCTGGGTATTAGCATTTTTGGGAAAACGGTGGCTGGGCAGACGGGACCAGGCGGTGTGCCGCTAGGAATGTTGGCTGGAGCGGCTATCATGTTCTTTGCATACATCGGGTTTGACTCGGTCTCTACTCACGCTGAGGAGGCGCGTAATCCTCAGCGTGACGTGCCGATTGGCATCGTCGCGTCGCTCCTCATATGCACAGTGCTTTATATCGGTGTGACCATCGTGCTTACAGGCATGGTGCCATACAACAAACTAGACATTAATGCGCCCGTGTCCAATGCATTTGCTCAAGTGGGTCTTCCCTGGGCTCAACTCATCATTGCAGTCGGGGCAATCGTCGGCATCACGTCAGTCCTTCTCGTGCTCATGCTGAGTCAGCCACGGGTGCTCCTGGCGATGGCGCGCGATGGGCTACTACCGAGGAATTTCTTTGGCGCGGTCCATGAGCGATTTCGGACACCCTGGAAATCCACGATACTCACAGGATCTGTGGTGGCTGCTGGAGCAGCCCTGATACCTCTCAGGGTTCTTGCAGAACTTGTGAATATCGGGACACTGCTGGCATTTGTGATCGTCTGCGTAGCAGTGCTCATTATGCGCAAAACACATCCTGACGCAAAGAGGCCATTCCGCTGTCCGCTTGTTCCGTTAGTACCGTTGCTGGGTACTGGCTTTTGTCTCCTATTGATGTTCTCTCTTCCTGCTCACAACTGGATGCGCCTGGGCATCTGGCTGGTAATTGGATTGGTGATATACTGGTCCTACGGTAGGCGGCATAGTCTCCTGAGGCAAAAACACTTGGAAGAATGGCCTGTTCCAGTGGAGTCTGAAGTTGACTCGGAGACTAGGTAAAATATCCACTCCTGGTATAGACTTGGCATTTTGTGGATTTGTCACCTGACGTTTATCCGTCTTCTGAAGCCCCAGATTAGAAATCTCCAAATATGGGAAGTCTAGTCTAGGACAAAATATCGAGGAGGGTCTCGCAATGGAAGTGATGTGTGGGAAAACCGCGCCCGATTTTGAGGCGCCAGCCTACTTGGAAGGCAAGTTCACAAATATCAAACTTTCAGATTACCGTGGCAAGTGGGTAGTACTGTGCTTCTATCCTGGGGACTTCACATTTGTTTGACCGACCGAATTGTCGGCGGTCGCCGTCAAGCGCGAGGAACTCGAATCCCTCGGAGTGCAGGTGCTCACAATCAGCGTTGACAGCAAGTTCTCGCACAAGATTTGGCAAGAGGAAGAACTTTCAAAAATGGTCCCTGGTGGAGTTCCGTATCCGATGCTTAGCGACCCAGGCGGCAAGATTGGGCGATTGTATGGCGTATACGACGAAGAACTCGGTGTAAATGTACGGGGCAGGTTTATCATAGACCCAGACGGCGTGATTCAAGCAATGGAAGTTCTCACTCCTCCAGTCGGGCGAAATGTGTCGGAGATGCTTCGACAGGTGAGAGCATTCCAGCACACCCGAGAGACAGGCGAGGTGATGCCCTCTGGCTGGACACCAGGCAAGAAGACTCTGAAACCTGGACCAGATCTTGTGGGTCATGTTTGGGAGATTTGGAAGCCCGATATGGCCTTTGATTAACTGTTTTTAAGACTTGGTGTTCATTGAGTTGTTCATTAAACTCTATGGTGGGGGCGGAAGGCGGAAGTGCCAGATCTCTCGATCCACCTTCGCCCCTAGGTGCATTTGAAATTGCCTGAACAAAGCATCCCACTTGGTTCCTTCGAAAAGACATTCTGGTACAAACGGATTTGCTGCAAAGTAGATTGCTTTACCTCTTCCGTATTTGCGGATAGTGATTGCTGGGTTCCCGTCGGGGAATTGGGCAAGCACCTCTACATCGGGACGACATATCTTGACAATCCACCCGTTGTCCTCAGGCCACCCGCCTTCTCCCACAGGACGGTAAATGGGTAGTTGCCGTGCTTCCCCCGTCCATTCATTTTTCGAGGCCAACACCATGTCCTGATGTTTTGGCTCGATTGTTCTAACACCAAACAGTCGCTCGCGGTGGAATGAAAGGTTCTTGCCATTGATATCCCATGTGAACACAAGCGGGTCACCAGATATGACCACCCCGCCGTCTGCCACAAAGCGTTCGATCTGGCGGACGATTGATTCTCTTTGATACATGCCGAAGGGAATGTAAATCGCCCGGTATTTTGACAACTTTCTTTCTCCCCGCGCAAGTGAATCGTCATCCACGAACTCAAACCAAGAGCCGACACGTTCACCCAGAAGTGCATATGCCGTGTAGATCTCGTCAGCCATGGTGCTGGGCCCCGTACTCCGATGAGAATCTGCAGAGTAGAGAATTGCTACTTCGGGGTCGTCTGGGATCTTAAGCGTGTTCATACTGGTTACCGTTCGAGCGATATGCAGCATCATCTTCCAGCGGTCAGGATGGGTGAAACGGGGATTGTCCATCTGGTAGTAGGAGATGTGGCTTGCACCTGCTCGAAGACTCTGGCTTACCCACTCAAGAAGGTCATCCGGGCTTATATCATAACCAGCGTAGTCGAAAGCCTGAACGATTGTCCGCACGGGCTTGCCCGTGATGTCTCGCAAAAATTTGGCACCAAAGCCGTGGTTGTATAGACCTCTACCCTTTCTTCTTTCCGCTGAGCTCGCGTAAGGGTCGCACTCGACTATATCGCTATACTTGCCCATCAATGCGAAATCGTAGGGGACAAATCCGCTCATGAACCAGTAGTCGCAGGGGTCGTAGCGTGCATTCGGGTCAATTGCTTTGAGTGCTTCATACATAGCCTTCTTTGATTCTGCGTACTTGGACGCCATCCAGCGGTTATAAGCAATCCAACGGAATGGGTGATTTGCTTTGTCGTCGGCATATTCTGGGTCACCTGGCGCTGGCATTGCATACTTGCCAAACCCATAGTATTGGATGACCTCTTGGGCACATTTCTTGGCAAATGGCCCCCAGTCGGAAACTGGTCCCTCAGGAAGTGCAATATCTGGTTCGTCATGCCCAACATAAGCGAAGACATAGGGCTTACCTGCGAAGGTCGCGGCGAGTTTCTTGATTTGCTCCACGGCAGCCTGGACATAGTGTGGGTCAACAAGAGAAACAGAAGGGTCAACCGAAAAGGAAGCGCTCTTCTTGGGGTTGAGAATCTCAGCACCGGCTTTGATTGCGTTGCCGCGCACATTGCTCCACTCGCATCCCACGTCGAACTTTACACCAAACTGCCGGTACACTTCTTCTGCAACCTCGGCGTATCCAGGCAGTCCATAATAATTAAGACCCGCTTCGCCGGCTTCCTTGAACATTCTCATTTGCTCATTCTTCCATTCTTCGTCGGAGTACTTGTTTGCCATATCAGCCGGTAAGTTTTTCTTATTCAGGTTGTGTGTCCAAGCAACAACCGTGTATCCACCTGGTGAGGCAGATAGTAACTCGTGAAACAACGGTGCACGTGTCCTTGTTCTCTTTAGTTGAGTCCAATCTGCATTAGGCAGAAGCGGCTTCTGCCACTCACTTCGAGCAATCTCATTCAATTCAATGCGGGCGAAGGCAATTTCACCGAAGCCGATCGCGCTGAATACCAATTTACCTTTGAAAGTTAGCGGTGTTGCTTCGAACGCTTCTCTAAACTCCTCCCAGCCGGATGCGGGCTTGCTGTCTTTGGGGAAGTCAAGATTGATTACACCAGCGCTGGCATTCGCTCCCCTTGCAGTGTTGAGGAATACCACAAGGTGACCACGGACGGCTGGTGTGGATCGCCTGAATACAATCTGTAATAAGTAGACACAGCGCGGTTTGAGAACTACGTTTTGTGAGATGCTCGCATGAGCAGCAGGTAATATTGCACAATTTGAGCCGTTTGGTCCTTCACCTGTTCCCAGACGGATCTTTGCCTGATCCCTACCATACAGTTCCCAGCCTGCTAACCCGTCTGAAAAATTCGAGTTCTTGAGCATGTTGCTCCCGTGGCATAGAGGAGCAACAGTCGTCAAAAGAATCAGCGTTACCAGAATTCGAGACATTGCAACACCCCTTCTCCACCGAAGTATAACAGGCAGACATTTAGGAATCAAATTGTGCTTGTCGTGCTTGACACACATTGTAACACGTCGCTACCATGTCTTCACAGCACTAAAGGGAGAATGCAAAGTGAATCAACTTGTGCAGTTCACACGAGGGGACAAGGTAAGAATCGAGGTTTTCGCTGGTGAGAAGGCAGAAGCAATCTCGCCGTTTCTCTTTGGCAAGTTTACCGAAAACCTTGGGAGCAATGTTTACAATGGACTCTGGGCGCAGATTCTGCGAAATACGGGTTTCGAACCGGCAGAATACTTCAGCCACCACGGCGAAGGAGGCATCTGGCGGCGCATGGGACATATTGGTATGCTCAACGTCTATCCTCACTTGCAAAATGACATGAGGGAAGGGATCGCATGCTTTTGGGGCAAATGGGGGCTGGGGGATGTGGCATACTCGCTGTCTGAAGATTGTGTCAACTCAAATTCTGCGCAAATGATTGAAGTTAATTCGCTTATGAGCGACGAGGTCGGAGTCCTCCAGCCTATCTGGCTACCCACGCATCGGACCAAAGAATACGAAGTCAGTTTATGGGTCAAAGGAACCGTGAAGCAGGCCCACGTAGCAATCAGGACTGAGGATGGGGCCACGGTTGGGGAATGCACAATCCCAGTTTCGCCTGAATGGAGCAAGCAAGAAGCGCAGATAAGCATTGACACCGGCGATTTTGAACGCGGCAGACCTTTTCTGTTTACCATAGCGCTGTCCGAGCCTGGAATGGTGCTCTTAGACCAATGCTTTCTATTTCCGACCGACCACATGAATGGTTTTGACCCCGACGTTGTACGATTGCTCAAGGAGTCTAGGCTTAGCATGCTGCGGTTTCCGGGTGGCAATTTTGCATCGGGCTATCATTGGAAAGATGGCATCGGACCGATTGATGCGCGACCGATTAGGTTGAATCCCGCGTGGGACCTGGATGAGCCTAACCACGTGGGCACAGACGAATACATTACACTCTGTCGCATGTTGGGATGTGAGCCTCTGATATGTGTCAACGCAGGCAATGGCACGCCGGAGGAAGCGGCGCAGTGGGTCGAGTACTGCAACGGCACATTAGATACCGAGTTCGGTCGGCTTCGTGCAAGAAACGGCAACCCAGAGCCGTACGGTGTGAAATTCTGGGAGGTGGGCAATGAGTTGTACGGAGAGTGGCAGATTGGTCATTGCAGTTCTCAGGAGTACGCAGAGCGATACCGGCGTTTCCACGACGCGATGAAGGCGGTGGACCCCACCATTAACCTGATTGCAAATGGACAAGATTGCGCTTGGAACGCAGCGATAATCGAGAAAGATAAAGACATCCTGCGGTCACTTTCGACGCATCTCCTTCTCGGTTCGGCAGTGCCAGAGGATGCCGAACCCGAACAAGTGTATTTGTCGTACATGGCATTGCCCTTCTGGTTTGAAAACGAACTACGGGCGATGGGGCGACAAATGGAGCAAGGTGGTGTTGCCGAACCGAAACTCGCGGTGACAGAACTCCAGATGTTCACCAAATCGCCGCGCCTTCCAAACAATCAGACTCTTTCTGAGGCAATCGTTTACAGCGGAATGGTAAACGCAATGATTCGAACACAGGGACTTGTCGAGATTTTCACTCACTCGGCGCTGGTGAACCATGGCGGGGGCATCCTCAAGCAGCGAGAATTTACCTTTCCGAACCCTGTTTATTGGGCGCATCGGATTTACGCTTCCCAGCCTGGCCGAATACCAGTGCAGTTGCGACTAACCTGTCCCTGCTTCTCGGTCAAACAACTGCATGACCTTCCAGGTTGGGAGGATGTGCCCTACGTTGATGCAATTGCACTATTAAATGAAGCGGGGGAAAAACTCAACCTAATTGTTACTAATCGCCATCCGCGGAAAGCCATGGAGTCACAGATCTATATACACGGCATGGATGCGTCTCCTCATGTGATTGTGAAGGCTCTGACAGGCAGGGACTTTATGACACGGAATACGTTTGAAGTGCCCGACGAGGTCAGCCCAAGCCTGTCGCAGGTGGATGCATCTGGTTCTTCGGTGGTCCTTGTGTTGCCACCGCATTCCATTACTAGGCTGACTTTTGGCAAGTAGTTAAAGGTAAAGACTCCCGACTTCTGCGTCGTTTCTGAAACCTGGTATATATACCGATTGACAAGGTTGGAAGCCCGCAATATAGTCAGGTTGACAAGACGTTCTTTGGCATTGCAACCTTTTGGGCGCATGTGATGTCAAAAAGCGTGGAGGTACCGATTTCGCAGATGAAAAAATGGGAAAGGAGATAGAAACAGTATGATGTCTAATGCACGAAACGGATTCCTCGTCCTCATCTTATCTTGTTTCATCTTTGCATCGCTCATCGCAACTGCTTCAGCACAGGGTACAGCTCCTCCTGAATTTCGAGGGCTGTGGGTGGATACCTGGGGGACTCCTGGTCCCTATGATGCTGATTCGGTTACCACGCTCGTAGACACAGCATACAATGCTGGCTACAATGCTATCCTTTTGCAGGTCAGAAAGTGTGGCGATGCATATTACAATTCGGCCTACGAACCGTGGGCAACCAATATTGTGGTGACGGACCCGCCGTACGACCCATTGGCGGACTGCCTTGCCAAGGCTCATGCAAAAGGGATTGAGGTACATGCCTGGGTAATCCCATACCGGATCTGGAATAAGAACTGGCCAAATGTACCCGATTACCATGTATTCAAGACACACCCTGAGTGGTTGCATCAAACCTTTTATGGCGCCAAACTCGTCTCTAGTTATTACGAACTCGATCCAGGTTGTCCATTTGCTCAACAGTACATTATTGATGTGCTGAAAGACCTCGTTTCGAAATATGATATTGATGGCGTCAATTTTGACCGCATCAGGTATCCGGAGAATTCTTACTGGGGTTCGGGTTACTCATACAATACCTGGGGTTACAACCCGATTACCTGCGAGCGATTCAGGCGTGAATACGGCGTATATCCGCCAACTTCGCCGACTAGTCCACATTGGGCTGCTTGGTGTCAGTGGCGCCGGGACCAGATTACCGACCTCGTGCGCAAAGCATACGCCGAATGCGTATATATCCGGCCACAAATCAAGATGTCGGCGGATACCATTGGCTGGCTGGGTGGCAATCCGGTCACAGACTTTACAAGCACACGCGCTTACAAGGAAGTGTTCCAAGACCACCAGAAGTGGATGAAGGAACATCTCCTCGATATGAATATCCTCATGAACTACAAACGGGAGCACGAGTCTGCTCAAGCCGCAGACTACCGCCTCTGGACCCAATACCTTGCTCAGAACAAATATGGGCGGCACTCTATTGACGGACCGGCTGCGTATCTCAACTCTATCCAGGGGACGATCACGCAGATTGGCGTAGCCAGAGGTGCAGGTCTGGAAGGCGTCTGCACTTACAGTTACAGATCCACGAACAAAGACAATCTTCCAAACCAGCAGTTCTACGATGCCCTTAAGGCAGGTCCGTTTGCGTTGCCGGCTCCAGTCCCTGACATGCCATGGAAGAGTGCCCCCACAGAGGGTATCTTGTTTGGACAGGTGAGTGATGCGCTTATGCCGAATGACCCAGTCTATGGCAATTGGATTTGCAAGGCTGAGGTGAGCATCACGGGACCTGTGTCAAAATCAATGTTTACTGACGGCACGGGTACATTCGTCTTTATGGATCTTCCGCCGGGAGAATACACTGTGTCGGTGACCAAGTCTGGGTACAAGCCTGCGAGTAAGACAGCATCAGTCAGCGCCGGTCTAGCAACCAGGGTTGATTTCCAACTCAACCTCGTTGATGGATATAGCATTTATGAGGCTTTGAGTCTGCCTGATGGCACGATGATCTCACTGCCTGGCAACGTAGTGACGAGCCCTACCGGTAAGATTGAAGGCTGCATATACGTTGAGTCTGAGAACCGTCTGTGTGGCATCAAGGTAAAGCCTGTCTTTTGGACTCCGGAATTAGCACTAGGTGATCGAGTGTGCTTTGTTGGTGTCCTGGCTACGGAGAACGGGGAGCGTGTGCTTGATCAGGCTTGGCTTCATACACGTACTTCAGGCACTCCTCTTGGAGCGCTTGCTGTGAAGATTAAGGACCTCGCCTTGCCACCGAGCACGACGGCTTTGCTGCTCCAGGTGACTGGCAAGGTCATAGAGTCTGGTGATGGGTGGTTCAAACTAGACGATGGTTCAGGTATCGTCAGGGTTCTATGTCCGGGTAAGACAATCCCGACGAGTGTCGCCCGCGTTACTGGCATATGCCGCTTTGTCGCCGGTCAGGATGAGCCTGAGAGGGTGATTCAAGTTCGCTACCAGAGTGACATTGAATCCGAAGGAGCGCTAGCGTGGCAAAACTCACCCCCTGGGGCAGTCAGGAAGGGATACAACCTTATCGGTGTGCCGTGTGCACCAGCCGATTATTCGCCAGGCAGCGTATTTGCTGGGATTGACATTGCTGGCAAACTCTTCGCGTGGGATGGCTCAAATTGGCTAGCATACGACCCGATGGACGAAAGCCAATTTGGAATTCTGCGTGGGGAGGGCTATGCACTGGAGTCTTTAGACAATGCATCTGTGGCATACTATGGATTTAATGACGAAGGTGCAGCAGACATGCGGATTACGCTCCCCAAAACCGGTTGGAACCTGATTTCACAGCCGTTCAGTCTGCCAAGCAGATATGCGGATATGCAGTTGACAGACGGGGTGCAATTGCTAAGTGTGCCCGAAGCGCAGAAGGCTGATTGGGTAATGCCGTTACTCTTCACGTGGGACAATGCGAAGCAACGGCTAGCACATGTCTGGATGAAACAGAATGGAAAGGGACAGACAGAATGGGTACTCCCTTGGCAAGGATACTGGGTTAGGACACATCGTGACGACCTTGCGCTCATAATCAACAAGCCACAGCAACGATAAGGCTTTGACGAGTGGTGGGTTGAAACACGCTGAGGTCCGGGGACAGCATGTCTCCGGACCTCATAATTTATCATCTAGGCTTTGCCTTGGATGGTCAGGCAAGCACCCTAGACTCAATCACCCTTGCAAGGCTGCGACGCATTTCGTCGTCCACTTTGGTAAACTGTACACCGTATTCCCAATCATCGTGGCTGTTGACTGTCACTTTTTGTGCCCTTATAATCCTGCCGGTTCCTGAAAACTCACCAATCCCTGGGATACCCGAAGCCTTTATGCTCACAACTGCTCCCTTCGGAAGTTGCTCGCTGGTGATTATTTTGAAGCCACCTGCGCCTATATTTTCAGTGTTTACTCGCAGCACCGGACCAGTTTCCTGACCATTGTCCGAAGATTCATCAATGACGGACATCTCAACAGGTATCTTCGCCGATACGCGGGTATGCTTTCTGCGCTGTACTCGGTAGATCACAGCCGGCTTGCCCAAAACGATCAGAGGCAGGTAGTTTTCGCGCTGTGCCAGCACGGTGGTTTCGAAACTATAGAACGCATCTTCACCGGCCAATCCTACTGATACTGGGGTGCCCGGGCTGAGCAATATGTAGCCATCTTCATTCGCAGGACAAACCACACTCAGCGTATGATCATCTTTGTCCTCGATTCTGCTATGATACTGACCGGCATACTCGCCGTCGTGAATTTCCAGGAGTACTGGTTGGTTTTTATTGAAGAAAACTGTCCTGACCGAGGCAGACCAGTCCACGGACTCCTGACTGGAGCCTTCGTCCAGCGTTGCTTTAACCAGGGCAGCTAGACCGTCTAGGTCTAGAGGTTTGATGACACACGCCGTTGCACCCATTGAGAGGGCACTTGCCATAGTGTCATGGTTCTCGTACGCTGTCATTATGATAATGGGGGTATCTTTGCGGTATTTCCGTATCTCGCGCAGGGCACTGAGTCCATCCATCATGGGCATGCGCACGTCAAGGATTATCAAATCAAAGTCCGTTTCCTTAGATTTATCAACTGCTTGCGTGCCATCGTATGCAACCGTCACTTGATACCCGACATTCCGCAGCTCAGCCTCGAGAATCTTGCAGAGATTCACCTCATCATCGGCAATCAATATGGTGCGCTTACTTGACATTTTGCCGAGCCTCCAACATACAACATCGACAGGGGCTTAAGTCGCCCACTTGTCTATTTATTTAAACGAGCAAAGTCGTCGCGGTTTCATGCATCTCGCTATGCTTTCATAGCAGATTGGTTGCATAAATTGTGCCATACGCGCCGGAAAGTGCGGGATGGACAATAGATTTTTTTGAAATTTCGGTGTCCATTATTTCCAAGAGTCTGCTAGTGGGCAAGACTCTAGTGAAGCAGGCTGAGACCGTTGCCTGAGACGCAGATTTGAGGTTATGTTGATAGTTCACAGAGTTGCTTGCCAATCCCATAGGATAGGGGTGGCTTTTCAAGGCATTGCAACTTTTGATGGCTTCGAACTCTTGCGCCACGGATGCCGGGTTCATAGGCTAGGCAACAGCCTGAATAGCGGCAGGGAGCAGATCCGGAGTAATCAATTCAGCGCCTTCCTCCGCCAGCACCACGCCGCGTTCGATCGCATTCTCTAATTCGCGCACGTTGCCTGGCCAATTATACTTCATCAGTAGTTCCATAGTTTCAGGGCTTACCGCTTTGACTCGCTTGCCGTTTGCTTGGTTGAACTTCTGTATAAAGTGCTCTACCAGTTCCGGGATGTCTTCGCGGCGGTCGCGCAGCGGAGGAATAAAGATCTGGATTACCTGGAGCCGATAATAGAGGTCTGGCCTGAACTGCCCCATTTCGACCAACTCCTCCAGGTTGCGATTTGTTGCAGCAATTACGCGTACGTCTACCTTGATTGTCTTGGTCCCACCCACTCGCTCAAACTCTCTTTCCTGGAGAGCCCTTAGAAGTTTTACTTGAACTGCCGGTGAAATTTCTGGGACCTCGTCAAGGAATAGGGTACCATGATTGGCGAGTTCGAACCGACCCGCTTTCTGTCCTACAGCGCCAGTGAATGCGCCCTTTTCGTGCCCGAATAATTCACTTTCTAGCAGGGTTTCGGGCAATGCGGCGCAAGATACTGCAATAAAAGGCTTCGAGGCGCGTGGACTGTTGTAGTGGATCGCTCGGGCGATCAATTCCTTGCCGGTGCCGCTCTCACCGCGAATAAGAACTGTCGCATTGCTGTTTGCCACCCGCTCGACAACCTTGTATACCTCACGCATCTTGGTACTGCTGCCCACGATATTCTCAAACTGGAAGCGAGTCTTGAGTTCCTGTTTGAGTTCGATGTTCTCACCCAACAAGCGGCTGCGCTCAAGTGCATTCTTTGCCACCAGTTTTATTTCATCCATATCGAATGGCTTTGTGATGTAGTCGAATGCGCCAAGTTTCATTGCATCAACTGCAGTCTTGATCGTGCCATGCGCTGTAATCATGACGAGCGACAACCGTGGATTAATCTGTAGCGCTTCTTTCAGTACCTCGATACCGTTCATATCTGGCATTATGAGATCACACAATACCACATTCAAGTGTGGTTCGGTGGATATGATCTCAAGTGCTTTTCTTCCGTTTTCAGCGGTGAATACCTGATATTTCTCTTTCGCGAAAACTGCTTCAAGTACTCGTCGTATATTCGGCTCGTCATCCACGATCAGAATTGACTTTTCGTTCTCCATGGTTATACCTCTATCAATTTGGTAAACGGCTTATTAGTTGACATTCCGGGGGTGCCCGCGTCGCAGAAGTTCTGCTTCTGAGTGCTCTGTCAATGTTTCGGCTTGTGCTACTGCCATTCGTGCTTTCTCGCTACAAATGGGCAGATAAATGTGAAATGCCGTCCCTTCTCCAACTGTACTTTCGACACGGATATTTCCACCGTGGTTCTCAACGATTTTTCGAACTATAGACAGTCCCAATCCTGTGCCCTTGGTCTTTGTAGTAAAGAAGGGCACAAATATCTGCTCGAGTTTGTCTTCTGGTATACCGACCCCGCTATCTACCACTGATACGCAGACGCCTCCATTCGATGGTCCTGTACTTACTTTGAGTGTCCCTCCATCCGGCATTGCCTGAAGAGCATTTAACACCACGTTTCGAAGCACCTGCTCAATTTGCTTGTCATCTGCCATGATGCGAGGAACGTCGTAGGAAAGGTTCTGCTCTAGGTTCACATTTTGCTTTGTTATGTCCAACTGCATGAACTGCAGGGTCCGAAATACGAGGTCGTTTATGTCGGTTTCCTTGAGGGTGAGTTTTGCAGGTCTAGCGAAATCCAAGAACTCACTTGTGATTCTGTTTAAGACGTTCACCTCTTCGATGATAATGTCCAGAAACTCTTTGATAGCCGAATGGTCCTCGTATTCGCGGCGGAGGAATTGTGCGGCACCCTTTATTGAACTCAGCGGGTTTCGGATTTCGTGGGCGATCGTCGCCGCGAGTTGCCCCACCGCCGCAAGTTCGGAAATGCGCCTCATCTCGGTTTCAAGTTTTATTTCCTTGCTGACATCCTCAAAGATAAGGACAAGTCCGAGCACTTCACCCGTGTGATCGCGCAACTGAGTTATATTCATATTGATATAAACCTGTTCGCCATTATCAACGGGATGGTACTCTACTTTGTACCCCAGGTAGGCTTGTCCTGTCTCCAAGACGCCGTTAATTGCGCGAAGGGTACGAACCTTGTCAGATTCTGTCATGCCTATCATGCTTACGATTTCGCCAAAATGTTTACCTGAGGCCTCTATCGTTGAAACACCCGTGATTTCTTCGGCTGCCTTATTCCAGGTAAGGACTCTTCCGTCTTTGTCTAGTGTTACTACCCCGACAGCGATGCTCCGCAAGATGTTGTCCGTATAATTAGCCAGAGCGCTGGACGTTTCAAGTTCCTTGTACAATGCTGCTGCCTGCGACGCAATTATGGAGAGTATCCTGACATTTTCTTCCGTGTATAGGTTTGGAGTTTGGCTGGCTATGTTTAATACGCCTACGACTTCGTCCTGAACAATCAGCGGAATTGACATGAGCGAACGCACCACCCCAGTAAAGACTGCCGGTTTGCGTGAACGAGCGTCCTTACTCACGTCTGAGGAAACCAGGGCTTTCCTTTCTCTGATTACCCATGTACTAAGTGGTGCCTCGGCAAGGGAAACTTCCTTTTGAAATCCGTCACCGGAGTGAATGCCCCTCCATGCTTGCAGGGTCATCACGTCATTCTGGTAATCCACGGTTGCAATGTAGCACTGGTCATACGGAACGAGGTCTCGTACCACGTCGAGGATCGAATCCAACGCTTCGTTGAGATTTGCTGCCGTGCTGATGCGTTCAGAAAGGCGATACAGAGCAGTGAGTTCCAGTGCTTTCTGCTCGACCTTTTGCTCATAAGTGGTGACATTGCGCAGGATAGTTGCTGCCTGTGAAGCAATTATCGTCAGCATCCCGACCTTTCGCTCTTCTACACGCTTGTCTTTGGCAAGACCAATCACCAAAATTCCGATGGTGTTTCCTTCAGCGATCAGAGGGATTATGAGTAGGTTATGGCTTGTCGCGCTGATTGCATTAACAAGCCCTCTGATACTTGACGGGACATCTCTTCGACCCTTTACGGCAATGCTTTTTGGTGATGCCAAGTCTCGCACCCAAGCAACGAAATCGTCATCTAGGGCTTTCTCAATCTGATGCTGAACCTCAGTCAAAACGCCAGACGCTGACTGAATCATGGCTCGGTTACTAGCACTGTCAATGAGGATTACGATGGCAGGACCACCGTCAGCCATTTGAGTCGCCAGTTTCACCAAAACTTTGGCAGCATTCTCCCTTGTATATGCACCGCTCAGTTCGCGGCTCGACTCGTGTAGTATAGATAATTCTTGGACTCGTTCCTTCAAGCTGGCATATAGTTGCGAATTGGATATAGCAAGCGCTGCTTGGCTTGCAAAGACACTAAAGAGTTTCACATCGTCTTCGGTGAAATCTGGCGATGGTTGAATCCGGCGGATACTCAAGACGCCAAGGACGCACCCTTCTTCATCCTTTAATGGGACGCAGATCGAGGATACTATCTCTGGTCTGGGAACGATCCCGCTGTCGGCAAACCTGGGATCATGGCGTAGGTCGGTCAAGAGCACTGGTTCACCGGTTTGGGCCACTCTCCCGGCAATTCCTTGTCCCAGGGCGACCCGCGTTTCCTCGACAACCTCACTGGATAGACCGTAACTAGCCTTGATTACTAGTTCGTCTCTCTGAGGGTCTTTTAGCATGAGGGAACAAGCCTGGGCATCCATAACTGCTGCAGCCTTTTCGGTAATGAGTTTTAATAACTCATCAATGGTGACGTTGTGGATTGCCTGGCTTATTTCGTAGACCGCGAAAACTTCCTGGATCCGCTTTTGGGCCGCCTCAGTCATCTTCTTTGGCTTCTTCCGAGGTCACATGGAAATTATAGCATAGTATAAATGCCCCGGCAACTTCCTGAAGAATAAGCACCTCACTGACCTGTCATATGGGAAGCATTCGGCTGCTCTGCATGATTATGGATCCGCCTTCGGATCATTTCGCACCGTGGCGGAAATAGGCATGCATGTTGGATGGCGAATATGTTACGCAGCCTTTTTCAGGAATTTCTCTTCTGGAGCCTGGGGTTGCGTCATGATGTCGCGATCGGCTTTGGTCTCAGTGATGGGCGTATCGTGCCAAAAACGGTTCCAGAACTCGTCTTCTGTACTAGAAACGATACTACCCACGGCCATCACTACCGCGATGACCGGCATAAAGACTATGAGTGCAATGAAATACACTATGGCACGTAATATTCCCATTTGTCGTACCTCCGGAGGAGAAGGACCAGGTATTCTATGCCCAATATGGATTATCGGATTTTAAGGAGAAGACTTACAGACTCATTGCTACTCACGGGGTTCTACCAGACGAACGAGCCCAATGCTGAGGAAGTACAGGGCGACCATGGGTCCGCACATGATCATCATAGTAAATGCGTCACCCGAAGGAGTCACTGCTGCGGCGATTATGGCTATCCCGACGATCGCCTGGCGCCAGTAAGACCTCAAAGACTTCGAGGTCACGATGCCTGCCTTTCCAAGGAACATTAGGACAATGGGAGTCTGAAACACAAGCCCGAAAGCCAAGTACATCTTCAGTATGAATATGAGGCTTTGTCCCACGGCCGGCATGAACTTCGCACCGGGTGGGTTCTGGCTTACCAGCCATCTTATTCCCATTGGCATAGCAAAATACGCAGTTGCTACCCCACCTACAAAAAGCAAAATAGACAGTGGTGCAATCAGCCTGACCGCACGTTTTTCCTTTCGCGTAAGACCGGGTGCAACAAACCTCCAGCCCTCAAGTGTTATGAGAGGGAAAGCAAGTATTATTCCGGTGAGCACTGCAATTTGCATCTTGACTGTGAAGCCTTCAGCAATTCCCGTTAGGAGAAACGAGCTGTCTTTGCTCAAGTAGCGAACCACGGGGGAAGTGAGTAACTTGAAGAAGAAGGGAAAGAACACCCAGCCAGCCACAGAACCTAGCGCTGCATATACAATACAGCGTATGATCCTGTCTCGTAGTTCGGCAAGATGTTCGACAAGTTCTAGTTGCTTTCCCGATTCAACTTCGTCTTCGATCTCAGCCACTGGGGTACTAACCATAACAACTGCCTGATTGTCGCCATGCCAAAACACTGACCATCCGGAAATGCCAATGTACAGACACAATAGGCGGGGATACCCCTCCCCGCCCTTGCCCTGTTATCTGAATGTTTCTGAACACGGCATTCAGGTGATCAGTCACCGCATACGATACCTGACGCAGCACAAAGTGCTCTTGTCGAGAGTGCTCAACGCGCCAGTTCCAAAACTTGCTTCACTTCAAACGTTATTGGGACACGGGGGGCCGTGCGCGAAGCACCTGTGCCTGCCGACGTCGTCCCAAATCCAATTCCGGTTTCGCTCACGCCCGGTGGGGGCGCTTCCATTGGAGACCCGATATTACCAATGCCACTTGAGGCACTGCTTAGCATACTAGTGGCATATTGGGAGCCAGATGCTTCTACTAACTTCTGGCTGAAAGAACTTACCAAAGAAGATTCAACTTCTCCCTCGACTGTTGCAGTGGTGACAGATGAAATTAGTTTTCCCACCTCATATGCAAAATAGGTCACCGTCTGTCCAGTTATGTTCAAAACTTCCTTTACCGCTTGTGGGAACGGCGATTTCCCCGTTCCGGAGAAGGTTGTGACTATCTTGACACATGGATAACCGTCGTGCCACTCGGCACCTTCGACTACGCTGGTAGTGTTGAGGACAACCGATTCGCCTGTGATTGGGTTGCGTAATACCTTATCTCGCGAAGTCCATGTGTCTCCAACTCTCACAGTCCGAGCGGGCATATTGGGCAGGTCAATCGTCACCAACGCTCCTTCTGATTGAGCGCCCATCACGTAAACAACGCGTCCGGATTTGTCTTCGATGTTATACGCTGCTTTTGGCGTAAGACCCAGAGGCACCATCCTACCTGCCTCAAGATATCTGATACTACCTGCGATTTTCTGCCTGACAAGCGCAGTGCCATCTGGTCGCAGGTCTTCCACAGTTCTTCGGACAACCATCTCGATTTGTTCGAAAGCCTCGCCTACAGTGGCTGCTATCTCCGTTGCCCCTTGGATATTTTTCAGGGTGGAACTGACTTTGTATCTGTAGTCCACGGATTGTCCCAGCCTTTGAGCATACCTAAGCAATACTCCATTGGACGGTAGGTCGGCTTTGTTTTTCACGTAGACAGTGATCTCTTTTGGTCTTCCGACCCTTCTGCCCTCTGCATTACACACCTGGACTTTAATTGTATGCTTACCTTCACGAGGCTGACGCTCTTGCTCCGGAAGGTTCGGGTCCGGGTCGGGCGCTTTGGTATCCCAAATGTAAACGTATGAGCCATCATTCTCATCTGCGTTGGAAATGCCTGCTCGAAATCGCCCGTCAATGAAAACCGCAATGAAGCCGCCGCTTGGGACCGAACTGCCAGGAACAACAATACGTACCTTCTCTCGCACGGTCGCGCCGTCTAGTGGGCGGGCTATTATCACCTGGTCTTGTGCATACGCAAATGTTGATGTCACAAACACTGCTAGTAAAATGGCAGCATACGCTGACCGCTTTATGGACATAGTAATGTGCCCTCCAAGTACTCCTGCTGTCTCAACAAAGTAGAATTGAGACACGACCTCAGGCATCAGGTACCGCTCTGAATACAGCACCTTGGCGAACCAATGCTAACATACGGGCTGACTCTGAGTCAACAAAGCGTACTTCGCATTTGTTTCGTTTCTATTTGACACATGAAACTCACCAACTGTTCCGCCGCGAGCATTTTGGGCAATTTATCCTTCAACCTTTACCCACTGTCCGGTTTCTGCCGATTTCTCGACTGCCTCCAGGACCATCTGGCACTTTAGACCGTCGTAGAAATTGGGCGCTGGATTCTTCTTCGTCGCGATGCCATTCATGAGGAGATATATCTGATGGACAAAGGTGTGCTGCCATCCGATTATGTGACCTGCTGGCCACCAGCCTTTTATGAACGGGTGCGGCGGGTCCGTGACCAGAATCCTTTTCCACCCTTGGAGCCCTTCTTTGTCTTTTCGGCTGAAGTATTCCAGTTCGTTCATCCTTTCAAGGTCGAATCGGATGCTACCCTCGCTACCGTTCAGTTCGAATCGGTTACCATTCCTGTTCCCGCCTGCAAAGCGGGTGGCTTCAAACGTACCAACTGCTCCATTGGTGAACTTTGCGAGGAAGAGTGTGGCATCATCAACGGTAACATCGCCCATCTGCTTTCCAGCCTTTGCACTCAATCCTCCTGTTGCCGCCGAAAGGACGGGTCGCTTCTTGATAAAGGTTTTCATCAATCCTACGACTGAGTCAAACTCACCGCATAGGTACCTGGCTAGGTCAATTATGTGCGCGTTCAAGTCACCATGAGCACCAGAACCGGCTTTTTCTTTTTGGAGTCTCCAAACGAGTGGGAATTCGGGATCCATGATCCAGTCCTGCAGATATACCGCCCGAAAATGGTATGGTGTGCCTATCATGCCTTTTTCCACCATCTGCTTTGCAAGTTCCACAGCAGGTACTCGGCGGTAGTTGAAGTTGATCATGTGGATTACACCAGCCTTCTCGACCGCCCGTACCATCTCTTTGCACTCGGCAACACTCATCGCCATGGGCTTTTCACAGAAAATATGTTTGCCATTCTTTGCAGCGGCTAGTGCAATCTCTTTGTGCGTGTCGTTGCTTGTAGATATGTCCACCAGGTCAATGTCTTTGGATTCGACTACATGCTTGTACCCTTCGCTCCATCGCTCCCAGCCGTACTGCTTGGCATAGTGCTCAGCTTCAGCCTCTACGAGACCGCAGATCTCTTTCATGACTGGCTCGGCTTTGACATCAGGAAATGCGAATGCGCAATCCCGGTAACCAACGCTGTGTGCCTTGCCCATGAACAGGTAGCCTACCAAACCCACGTTGACTTTTTTCTTTGCCATTCCAATTCCTCCTTACTTAGCTTATGATATGGTACTTCGCCAAACTGCGTTAGTATCCGTGGCTCTTCCTTCTGTAAAAATCCGGAGCCTGGTTATCCCCTGGCTCCGGATTATCATGCCACCTTTTTCCGTCACGCTGTCAAAGCAGACTCCGCCCCTATTTACTCGGGGCAGGCGGAGGAGTAGGTGACGGGTTGGGAGCAGGCGACGGTTGAGGCGCAGGCGGAGGAGGCGGTGCGGCTCCCGTTGCCGCCTCTGCATCGCTCTGCCCAGGTGCTGGTCCTTCGGGTGTCGGAGGACCTTCTTGCTGAGGCTTTGCCTCTTTGGGCTTTTCTTTTGGTGCCGGCGGTGCAAAGAAGTTTGTTATCTTTGCCTTGTTTCTCAACGACAAGAACCACTCATTGAGTTTCGGCCCCATCTGCTGATCTATCAGTTTCTGTTCGAGTTCTTTGCGCTCTTCGCCTTTTGTATCTGTGCCGGTCTTAATCAGTTTTATTATCTGGAAGCCGACAGGTGTCTCGAATGGTTCACTTACTTCGCCGGGTTTTAATTTTGCCAACGCATCTTCGAATTCTTTGCCTTGGACATTCTTGGCGAAGAAGCCCATGTCACCGCCTTTCTCCTTTGTCATATAATCTTCGGAGTATTGCTTGGCGACTTCTTCGAATGAAGCACCTTCTTTTATCTTCTGGGCGGCCTCGGCAATCTTTGACTGAGCTTCCTGCTTCGCTTTTGCTTTTTCTTCGTCAGTGGATTTGTACGGAATGCGGACCAATATACGCGACACTTTTACCTGCTTAGCCAGGTCTTCCGGCGTGATCTTGATCTGCCGCTTAACGATTTCTCTGGCTTGCGCTTCTGCCTTTAGCCTGGCAAACCAGTGCCCGGGCGTCAGACCACTCCTTTTGAGTGCTTCGTCAATTGTCATCCCAGGTGGAAGCATTTTCTTGCTCTCTTCCATCCTGGCTTTGATGTCTTCGGCCTTGATATTGATTCCAAGCTTCCTTGCCTCTTGCCCGATGAGCCTCTGGTCAATAACCTCTTCGATCACCAGCGGAGCATCCCAGTCGTACATTATTTCAGTCAACTGCGCTTTTGTAATCTTCTCGCCGTTGACCGTCGCTACAACATCTGGGACGTCTTTGAAAGCCGGCAATGCAGGGACTGCCGCCATCACTGTCAGTGCGATAACGATGATCAGTAATTTCCTGTGCATCCGATCTCTCCTTTCGAAATACTTTTGGCATATGTTACACCAAAAGCAAACATTGGTCAACATAATGCATCAACTTCAGCGCTGGTAGGCAATGATGATTGAGCCCCTATCTTTGTCACGGATACGGCAGCGGCTCTGCAGGCGTAATCCACCGAAGTCATAATGTCGCTTCCAGAGGCCAGACGGACCGCCAGCGCACCGGCGAATGCGTCGCCTGCAGCAGTGCTGTCTACTGCATCAACCTTCCTTGCTGGCACGAGGTGCGTCGCGTCAGGAGTGACTATGAGTGCACCTTTTGCCCCCAGTGTTAGCACTGCAGTGTTTATGCCGAGGTCCAGAAGTCTACGCGCATTTTGCTCGTCCACTTCTCCACTTAGTCCGAGCAAAGTGGCCGCTTCGATTTCGTTTGGTATGAGCACGTCTACCATTTCCAAAAGGTGACGAGGAAGTTGACGGGCGGGTGCTGGAGTCAGGAGTACCTTTACTCTCCCAGTGTGAGCAATCTCAGCGGCATGCACGACTGCATCCATAGGAACTTCTAACTGTAGGAGAAGCGCACTCGAGTTCCGAATCGCATCGGCAGCATTTTCAACATCCTCCACGGACAGACGCGAGTTCGCACCCGGAGCAACGACGATCATGTTTTCACCGTTGCCATCAACGAAGATCAAGGCTACGCCCGATGGAGCATCGGGATCGCGAACTATGAACCGGGTGTTTATGCCTTCCTCCTGGAAGTTCTCAAGGGCGGATTCGCCAAACGCATCGATTCCCAAACGCGCAACCAGCGTGACATCCGCGCCAAGCCGAGCAGCAGCAACCGCCTGGTTTGCACCTTTCCCGCCCGGGACGATGGTGAATTCCCCACCTAAGATTGTCTCACCAGGCTGCGGCAAGCGGTCGGTCTTGACCACCATATCCGTATTGCTTGACCCTACGACAACAATCTTGGGTGGTCCAGGCATTACCATATCTCCTCGTCGGTTCCGGCAAGCACTTCGATGCCGGGTGTGGCGCTGCGTACACGTATCCGTGTTTCGTCCGCTGCGCTTATCTCTACCGTACCCACAATGCCCAGTTTCGAGTGCCTTACGGTCAACCGCTGCGGGCGTGGCGAGGGGTTTACCAACGTGAGAACTAGGTCATCATCCACTTCTTCGGTTTCCTTTATCCATATGCTGTCGAGGACGACGACCTCCCGGCTGTCTGCGTCTATCACGATGTCTCCAAACTGGCGTGTGTACATGTCGGCATACAGAATCAACCCTGCGCACCAGGAATGAGCAAGTTGGAGCATCGAACCTTTCGTGTGTGTCCAGTCAGTGTGGAACCACTGTTCGCTCACCATGCCTTTGCGCGCATTGAAGTCACCATCAGCGCGGGCAATAAACTGGTGGAAGCACGCCAAGTGGTCCGCGGCCCTGCTGAGAAAATAAGTGTCACCTGTGTACTGCCAAAGACGGAGCATTTCAGGGTGGCAGACCAGCCCATAGTTGTGCAAGTGGTTGTTTGATGGGGATGCAATGTCGGCACCGACCGTATGGAAATCATATTTGCCAAGTATTGTTTCTTCTGGGAATTTTGTATTGTACATCCATCGAAATGTAGCCACCCAGTCAGCGGCTGACTTCGCCAGATTGAGCCATTTGTCGGACCTTGTCGCTTCATATAGGTGAAGGTAAGCAATCACCGCGTTGTAGCCATCCTCTGAGGTGGGCGTGAGGTGGACATCTTCTGGTGCGCCATAGATGTATTCGTCCTTTACGAAGGTGGCGTAATACTCGCCAGCACGTAAAGCGGCTTCTACATAGTCATCATTTTGGAAAAATCGTGCGCCTGCGAGCAGTGCGGGTATCCAAATTAGTCCGCCTGCGCCCCGCCACTCCTCAACTGCGCCTGATGATACGTTGTAATATGTGCCAAAATTTCCGTCTTCCCTCTGTACCTTGAGGGCGAAATCAAGGTTACTGCGCACCGCCTTCTGCCAATTCGGATGGCTTTCACCCGATGCGTGCTCCAGGGCTTGCAGGAAAAACCACGTTGCCTCGCCAACAGTTCGGGTATGTATCCATTCAGGCTTTGGATTCCACCCTGTGCCCCAGCCTGATTCCAGAGTCCATTCAGACCAGAACAAGCCACATGGCGAAATGCCCTCATCTGCAATCTTGTCTAGAACCGAAAGTCCAGCTTCGGCGTACTCCTTGATGCCTTTATCTTTGCCCCACCGCCACAGCGTATAAGCGTATGGCGCGCCGCTAACCCAGGCTACGTGCATGTGGGGACGGTCAACCTGCCCGGCTCCTTTTCCAAAATAGCGGTCAAATGCGCAGGTCTCGTATAGGACTCGGTGATGCTGATCGTAGTGCCACCTATAAAGACCATAGGCTACCAATTCCTCGGCTTCCGATTTGGTAAGCCACGGATTTGTCTCATCTTCCGAATCGTAGTACAGGTCACGTATGAGCCTGTCATAGGAATGAAGATCATTCTCGCATGTGAATGTACTAAAGCGGAATGCAAGCCGTTCTGCCGGAAGCATGACCGCGCTTGTTACTTCAGGCGACTGTCCATCATCACGGCAGAAACTATACTTGACTGGCTCTTCAGCGTAGGGATAGTTGAGCATAAGGACCGTGCTACCGGGTTCGCCTGCAAAACCGATGCCGCTGATTCCATGGCTAAACGACTCGGGGGTGGCGAGGCAATTGGTAAGATTGTCTGTCCAGCAGAAGATGGACGGACACGATGAGCGGTCAGATCGAAATGCCCAATAATTGGACACGAACTCCTCGGGATTGCATTCGGTATATGAATATGCAGGATATTTGCGCACACAATCTTCAGGTCTGTTGTGCTTATAGAACATTGCTGGTACCATCCACCGTGGGATGCCTGTGTCCTTGACTTCAAAACGAATCCGGAGGCGGCATTCCACGACGTCATCACCAAGATAGACGAGCCGGATCTCCCATTGGAACCTGGGCGCAAGTTCGCCCACAGGCATGACGTTTCCCGTCATACGCCAATCTGGGAGACCGGGAAACTCAGCCTCGAAGTGTAGGATATCTTGCCCCTCGACGCTCTCAATTCGTGCTGGACATTCAACATCGCCAGCCCACAACCTCGCGAAGTGCGGTGCTTCCATGGCAAGGCGATCACCTAGGTAGACTCTGGGGACATATGTGTCACCAACTGGTTCAAATCTGAGTGTGGACTCACCGCTCGCTATGGACAATACCCTTGCCATGTCAAACACTTGCCTTTCTGTTTGTCCAGGGAGTTTTGGGCATTATAGAACCCTCATCTCCAGGGTGTCAATGAACAAACAATCTTTTGATGACGCAAATCGGCGTCCGCGGTGGCTCACTGCTTTCGGCAAACGGGTGTTGCATAAGTGCTCGAAGATCAACCCTGGATTGGTCCTTGCCGTCTACTCGATGTCAGTTTCCGCCATGCTCCCACGGGGCTTCGTACCCATATTGCCGGTCTCTGCACAGTCTTTCCACGTGGACAAGCTGCATTGCAGGCTGACGATTAGTGGTTAACGCCCTCACTGACCGAGAAGGTCGGCGATTGTGACGAAGCGAAACCCCTTGGCGCGGAGTTCGGTAATGATGGTGGGTAGAGCGGCAAGCGTCGCAGGTTCGCCATTGTGCATGAGTATGATCCCGCCGTCGGTTGCGTTTGCTATCACATTTGTGGCGAGCATTACATGGCTCTGTCCTTCCCATGGGCTGCAATTGACGGTCCAATAGACTCCGATAAGTCCATAGTGCGCGGCTGCTTGCTTTGTCGCTTCGTCTGAATGTCCACCGGGTGGGCGGAAGTATTTACAGGCTTTGCCTGTAATGGCACGAATGACTGCGTTGCATTTTGCAAGTTCGATTTCTGCTTCCCGGGTAGTCAGAGTAGTCAGATTCGGGTGTGAGTAGGTGTGATTTTCTATTTCGTGTCCCGCGTCACATATTGCTTTGACGAGATTGGGCTGGGCTTCCGCTCTGAAGCCGACCAGGAAGAACGTCGCTGGAACCCCATATCGGCTAAGGATATCCAGAGTTTCGATCGTGCGTTCGTTTGGTCCGTCGTCAAATGTCAATGCGATCATCTTAGAACCAGTTGGACCGCTGTGCACCTCGGCATAACCTGGCTTTCGACCTGTGAGTTCGAGTAGTTTCTTTCGAGTGTCTGCATAGTCTGGGTCATATGCAGCCGCGTACTCATAGTTCCTTACTGCGTTTTCCCTGTCACCCGCCCGTTCGAATAGCCTGGCAAGTTGATAGTGTACGAGTTTCCTTGACTCGGTCAGTCGGATGCAGCGCCATATTCGCTCCCAGAGTTCATCGGCTTCCTGTCCGGAGAGGATGACTCTCTTGGCAGGTTCCTTATTTGCGACACGGACCCACATTGTTTTGGAAGTGATAGTTCGTCCAAACGAGTCTTGCCCTTCGACCCTTATCTGATGTAGTCCATTCGTATGTCTTGTGGTATCCCAAGACATACGATACGGATAGCAGTTGGTGACACCCACGCACAAATCGTCCACGTAGTAGGCAATGAAAGCGACATTACTTGTCCGGCTCGCGTCGGCAGTGAGTTGGACCTCGCCCGACACTATAGGCGCATCCTTATGTTCGGACTGCTTCCATGTCAACTTGCCGCCAGGGAGCGCAATAGGGCGATGAGCCTCGAATGTCACAAGTGGTGCCCGGAATTCCTCGAATCCCGGAGGCGCCGGATTACGCGTAATCTCCGCAAGAAGCGAAGCGGCTTCTTTCAGTGAGCCCTTCTTTATTAGAGCCATTGCCTGAATCTGTTTGTCCAAGTCAGACACTGGATTAGTTGCCCCGATTACCGGTTCCCCACTTAGGTAATGGAGATAACTGGTCAATGTTTCAAAATCTTCTGCATTATGGGCTTGTTGACGTGCTAGAGCCATGTGCTTGTCTGCGTCGGCTCGCCTGCCCTTTAGTAATGATATGATGCCCATTGCGTAATGAGCGCGCCATTCATCGGTTTTTTCCTGCAAAACGCTGGCATATTCCGCCTCTGCCTGGTCAAGCCGACCCACATGCAAATAAATTGTGCCTAACACCATGTGACCAAGAGGATTCCTCTCGTCGGCAATCAGGACTGCCTCCACTTTCCTGGCTGCCTCATCATATGTGCCCAACTCAATATTGGCGACAGCCTCTCGGAGAAGGTCGAGGGGATCAGCGGCGCTTGCATTTGCGAAGCGCACCAATATCAGTGCCAGAACAGCGAAAAACCGAATGGTGCTACGCATAAAGTTTTCTGAATAACGTGTGGTGTCCAGCAAATGTTATCCAGCCTGGTGAGAGTTGTCAATGCACGAGCGCCTGCCGAGATATACCCTCGGCTAGTGGAGAATCTCCTGCGAGATGACGCATCCCGGGAGTTGCATTGATCGGTTGCTGGCAGCCTACGAACGTGAGAAGAATTCGGCAGGGGGGAAATGCGTCTCGCGGTATACCAGGTCAACGTGAATTTCATCCGGGCGAGCATCAATCTTAAGGGCTATGCGTCCTTCTCCAGGAGTCTTCTGGTGGTAGAGTGCCTCGTTAAAAGCCTCGGTCACAGCCAGTTGTAGGCTGGTAATCTCGTCCGGTGTTAGGTTTGTGCCTTTTGCAATCTCCCGAATGAATCTTCGCAGAACCGAAGCGGCAGTTGGCTCGGCAGGAAGGCTAAAGCGGGTGATTCTTGAGCCGGTTGTATACGTTTTCATTGCTTGGCTAGGTCTCCCTCTCAACGCTGCCTTAGGTAAGATTGGAACCGCGCTCGGAGGGTAAGCGCCCATGCTCTCCGGCATGGTTTACTCACTCATTCCATCTTCCTTATAAGTTTAACCCTCTCATTTAGGCATGTCAACCAGTAATTATTACAGTTTTTACCACTTCTATTCTATTCGAAACTTAGTGCATGAAAGCCTGTGCTTTTTACTTTATTCGACGGATGACCAGATTGTAAAGTTCCGTTGGTAATGGGGTTTTTAATTGGGGTAGGTCGTAGCATCGGCGCGGCATTACTCGGGTTTTACATGATGGTATAGCCAGACCACAAAGCCGACACCAAGCACTGCTAGAATGAGTACGTCGGCACCGTGGAAATACTCGCGGATGGAATGCCAGTTCTGCCCCAAGACTTTGCCCACATAAGCCAGGAAATAGCACCAGGGGACCGAGCCAGCGAACGAATACAGCATAAACCGCCCGAAATGCATCTTTGATACGCCAGCAGGAAATGAGATGAAAGTTCGAATCACTGGCAGTAACCGGCTGATAAACACAATGGGTTCACCGTAGCGGTCAAACCACATATCCGCACGATCAATATCCTTGCGCCGCACTAAGACGTACTTGCCGTATCGTTCCAGAAAGGGTCGCCCACCTCTCATTCCTGCGTAGTATGCCACTGCCGAACCCACCGCACATCCGATTGCTCCAGACAATGATGCGAGGTGAAGGTTGAATACTCCCTTATAAACTAGAAAACCGGAGAATGGCATGATGATCTCACTCGGCAGAGGTATGCATGCACTTTCGATTGCCATCATCATGACTACTCCTGGGTAGCCCACTGTAGATATTTGAGTGATCACCCAGTCGCAGATAGGTTTTAGTATTTGTTCCAAAGATTTATTCCTCCGTTTGCAGATATACTGAGTCCCTATCAAATGATTCTAGACCTATGTCCCAAAGGGACTCTAGACCTCCATGATTACAGGAACGATCATAGGTCGGCGGCGTGTGCGATTATAAAGAAGTTTAGCGACTGCCGACCGTACATCAGACTGGACTGTGGCCCACTCCGTCGCAGCATCTACTGCCAGGTGCTCGATTGTCTCTACCACAGTTTGCCTTGCTTCCTGCATCAAATCCTCAGCCTCTTCGAGGTAGATGAATCCGCGAGAGATTATATCAGGTCCTGCTACTATTTCTCCTGAATTGCGGTCTATACCCACGACGACGATGAATATGCCGTCCTGCGCCAGATGCCTTCTGTCTCGGAGAACTACGTCGCCGACGTCGCCGACTCCGATGCCATCCACAAACACGTCACCAGCAGGGACCTTGGCAACTTTCTGAGCACCGAACGGTCCTACTTCGAGAACATCCCCTACCTCGAGCGCGAAAACATTTTCAGTGGGTATGCCTACCTCTTCTGCTAATTCCACGTACTTGGCAACATGTCGGTATTCTCCATGAACCGGCACGACATATCTGGGTCGGATGAAGTTGAGCATTAATTTCAGTTCTTCACGATTGCCATGCCCAGAAACATGTACTGGTGCTATCGGGTCGTAGATGACCTTTGCACCCCGTTTGAACAAGTGATTGATCGTACGCATCACCAGGTCCTCATTGCCGGGGATGGGAGTTGCGGAAATGATTACCATGTCGCCGTGCTCAACCCTCACAATCGGATGATCGTCCATCGCAATCCGTGTAAGAGCCGAGAGTGGTTCACCTTGACTACCGGTAGTCATGACAACGACCTGACTGGCCGGGAGTTCGGGAATTTCCTCTACGCGAATCTTTACCTCTGGCGGCACCTTGAGGTATCCCAGGTCTTCGGCGATTACCATATTTTCCGCCATACTTCTTCCTACGGTCGCGACTTTGCGACCAAACTCGGCGGCAATATCGAAAACCTGCTGCATGCGGTGGATGTTCGAGGCGAACATTGCAACGATTATCTTTCCGGAGGCTTCGGCAAATACTTGCCTAAACATCTTTCCTACCAAGCGTTCTGAGGGTACATGCCCGGGCTTTTCCACATTGGTGCAGTCGGTGAGCATTAGGAGCACGCCTTCGGCTCCTATTCGAGCCAGCGCAGCAAAATCAGTCAATCTGCCATCAATCGGGGTTTGGTCGAACTTGAAGTCTCCGGTATGGAAGATAATGCCAGACGGGAGCCTGATGGCCATAGCGAACCCGTCTGGTATACTGTGACTGACGCGGATAGTCTCAATGGCAAACGGTCCGATTTCAAAGTGCTCGCCTGGCTCAATTTGGTGAAATTCGGCTAAATCAGTCAGGTTGTGTTCGTCAAGTTTTGCCCGCGCAAATCCCAGTGTCAACCTAGTGCCCCAGATTGGCACGTTGATCTGACGAAGCACATAAGGAAGAGCGCCAATGTGGTCTTCGTGCCCGTGGGTGAGTATTATTCCCACGACTTTATCCACTTTTTCAACTAGATAGGTGACATCTGGGATTACTATGTCTACGCCTAGTATCTCGTCGTCGGGGAACATGAGCCCGCAGTCAATCACCAGAATGCTGTCCGCATACTCGACAGCCGTCATGTTCTTTCCGATTTCATTGACGCCACCGAGGGGAATTATTCGAATGGGCTGTTTGTCTTCCATAAGTACCGTACGCGTGCTCCAACGTCATGCGGCTCCTCTAGTAGATTCTGAACGCTTCAAGAAAGTGAGCGCATGCTTACACACAAGATAGTGTTAATCTACCCGGGATTCTCAGCGCCGCTTCAGGAGACCACGGGATATCATCAATTCTGCAATCTGAATTGCATTCAGTGCCGCACCTTTACGCAGGTTGTCGGCTACAACCCACATGCTCAAGCCATTATCCACAAAGGGGTCCTCCCTGACTCGTCCCACGAACACTTCATCCTTGCCAGACGCGTCAATTGGCATCGGATATGTGCGGCAGTAGGGATCAGATTCAGAGGGTTCCGGTTCGTCAATGACAACTATTCCCGGAAAAGCGCGAAGTAGATCTCTGGCTTCTTCGGCAGTGATCTTCTCCTCGGTTTCGACATATACTGCTTCCGAATGGCAGTTATATACTGGCACGCGCACGGTGGTTGGCGTAATCTTTATGTGGCTATCGCCCAGAATCTTGTGGGTCTCCACGATCATCTTCCATTCTTCAGACGTGTAGCCGTCCGCCCGGAAGCCACCTATATGCGGAAATAGATTGAATCCAATGCGGTATGGGTAGACGCTTGGTTTTACTTGGTCTTCCTTACCATTTACGATCAAGGATGCTTGCTCGTGGAGTTCCTTAATCGCGTCCCGCCCAGTACCTGAAACAGCCTGATAGGAACTTACCACGACCCTGGTAACACGCGACCGATCATATAAAGCCTTGAGAGGCAGTACCATTTGAATCGTTGAGCAATTCGGATTAGCGACTACCCCCTGGTGCCATGTTACGTCATCGGGATTGCACTCGGGGACAACTAGAGGTACGCGGTCATCCATGCGGAAGGTGGATGAGTTGTCAATGACCACTGCCCCGCGTTTTGCTGCTTCCCATGCATAAAGTTTGCTCGCTCCGCTCTCGCCTTCGGTGCCTGCGAAAAGCGCTATATCCACGCCATCAAATTCTTCTGGCACGGTTTCGCGTACCTGGTACGATGTACCGTCTAGAGATATCTCCCGTGCAGTCCTCGCCAGTACCTTGAGTTCTCTGATGGGGAAATTGCGCTGAGCAAGTGTGCGGAGCATCTCCTGACCGACTGCGCCCACACCAACGACAGCGACATTGTACTTTTCCATCTGATCCTGCGCTCCTCTCACAATATGTTTTCTAAGCCATAAATCACGTCGGTCAGCCCCATTGCCGCCCGAATCGCTAATAACACACCAGGCATGAATGATTTGCGGTCTACTGAATCATGCCGGATTGTCAGTGTCTGTCCAAGCCCACCAAAGATTACCTCCTGATGGGCGACTAGTCCCGGCAGTCTCACACTGTGTATGCGAATTCCACTGAACTCTGCGCCCCTTGCTTGGTTTGTACTTGGGATAGTTGTTTCACCAGCAGCCCGTCGAACTGCGGCTATCATTTGTGCTGTTTTGATAGCAGTGCCCGATGGTGCGTCAATCTTTTTGTCATGGTGCAATTCGATAATTTCTACTGCAGGCATGTACCTTGCAATCTCTGCAGCACATTTCATCATTAGGACTGCTCCAATGGCAAAATTGGGAGCAATGATCGCACCGAGACCATGTTTCTGGGCGAGTGCGCGAATCTCGGCAAGGTCTGAATCGGTGATGCCTGTCGTTCCAACCACTGGAATCGCGCCGTTTTCCATGGCGGTCCTTATATCGCTCATGGCGACATCCGGCACGCTGAATATCACTGCCACATCCGCGATGGTTGATTCCAGCGACGAGGACAGGTCTGGCTCTATCCTGACTGAAGACTCGACGCCGAGGAGGTCCGAGATTGTCTTGCCGGCGTATGCAGGATCCGCCGCCGCAACCAGGACCATTTTTGGCGCTTCACCCAGTACAGCCTGGACGACCTCGCGGCCCATGCGACCTCCCGCTCCGGAAACTGCTACTTTTATTGGTTCATTCATTGGTCATCACTACTTTCTGATCATCAAAGGGTCCAATTGCAGCCACTGAGATTGTGGATTCATCGAAAATTTCCTCCGCTACGCGGTTGATGTCATCCTGAGTAACATTCTTAACCTTTTCGATTATTTCATCAACGGGTACCACTCGCCGGACGTACAATTCACTCTTACCCAGTCGAATCATCCGAGCAGTCATGTTCTCTTGACCGAGCACAAGGGCACCACGGATTTGATTCTTTGCCCGTGTGATTTCTTTCTCAGTCAGTCCTGACTTTCTGACATTTTCAAATTGGCCCCTCACTAGGTCAATGACGAGTTCAAGGTTCTCGATGCTAGTACCTCCGTAGGCTGCAAACAGTCCGCTTTCGCGGTACCCGATTGAATACGATCCGATTGCGTATACCAGTCCGCGCTTTTCCCTAATCTCTTGGAATAGGCGCGAACTCATGCCTCCGCCCAGTGCCGTATCTATTAGTGCAAGTGTGTATTTATTCTCATCCAGTTGGGAGTAGCCCCGTGTTCCGACGCAAAAGTGCACTTGCTCCGTGGGGCGAGACGTCATATTTGACTTTGCGCGAAAATCTGGTGGCACCTGGTTTGTTGGTGCGGATGTCCCGTTCAAACTCCCAAATTGCTTGCCAATAAGTTCGACAAAGTTGCTGTGATCCAGATTACCAGCCGCTGCCACCACGATGTTCTCTGGCGTCGCATACTTACGCAAATGGGCTATTATACTATCCCTTGTCAACCCAGCGACGGTTTCACGGTTGCCTAGGACGGAATTGCCGAGCGGATGCCCATTCCAGATTGTGCGAGCAAACACGTCGTGGATGAGGTCATCTGGCGAGTCTTCATAGCGCTTGATCTCTTCAAGGACGACATTCTTCTCCCGCTCCATTTCTTCTGGGTCAAAGATTGAGTTGAGCAGCATGTCTCCCAGCACATCAACCGCAATGGGCAGGTGTTCGCACAGGACCTTTGCGTAGTAACAAGTATATTCTTTCTCGGTAAATGCGTTTAAGTGTCCGCCAATGGAATCGAACTCGTCAGCGATTTGCTGTGCTGTACGTTTCTCCGTGCCTTTGAAGAGCATGTGTTCAATGAAATGAGAAATTCCACTGTTCGAGTCGTCCTCATCCCGTGAACCTGTACCGATCCAGATCCCGACTGAAACTGATTGCACATGTGGCACTGTTTCAGTAACTATACGCAGCCGGTTAGGAAGTACGTCCCTATTGAACAACATACCACCTCTCTCGATGGGTCTTGACTTCAAATACTTATACGCAGCCCGGCCGAAACAATTGGTGCGCCTGCATCATTGCTTCGGCCGGGTTGCAAAGACTTTGTATGAAATTCATCGTTTGGGTCTAAATTTTGCTCGTGGTACGGTGAAGTCGTCACCTATTCGGTCACCCTGCCGCGGACGTTCGCGCCCGCGATCCTGTCCGCGGTCGCGCCCTGTCTCATGTGCTGGTCCTCTGTCTCGTTGTGTTCCTCCCGTACCTTCGGTGCCCGGAGCCATGACACCCTTTCTGGTAAGGTTGATTCTTCCCTGGGGTCCGATTTCGGTGACCTTCACAAGCACCTCATCTCCCACCTTCAGTACGTCTTCGACCCGCTTGATCCTCTGTGGCGAGATCTGCGATATGTGCAGCAGACCTTCTCGCCCAGGTAGTATTTCCACAAATGCTCCAAAGTCTGAAATTCTCGTCACGTGGCCGGGGTAGACTTCGCCCGGTTTCACATCTCGGGTAATGTCGTCCACCATCTTGTACGCCTTTTCACCGCCTTCTTTATCTACCGCGGTGATGAAGACGCGACCATCTTGTTCAATGCTTATGCTAGCACCCGTTTCGGCCTCAATCTTCTTTATTACTTTGCCGCCCGGACCTATCAAGTCGCCTATCTTATCGGGATGTATCTCGATCATCATTACCCTTGGGGCATAGGGTGACATCTCAGGTCGTGGCTCAGAGATTGTTTCAAGCATTTTGTTAAGGATATGAAGCCGGGCTAACCTTGCCTGTTCTAGTGCCTCGCGAAGCACCTCCTGCGGTATCCCACTGATCTTCGTATCCATCTGCAGTGCCGTGATGCCAGTCGCGGTGCCTGCCACTTTGAAATCCATGTCGCCGCTGAAGTCTTCCAAGTCTGCAATGTCACTCAGGATCACGTAGTTTGTACCGTCTGTCATGAGCCCCATTGCGGCTCCTGCAACTGGTGCCTTGATAGGCACACCGGCGTCCATAAGGGCAAGAGTGCTTCCACAAGCGCTTGCCATCGAGGTTGAGCCACTTGATTCCAGCACTTCGGACGTCAAAAGGAGAGTATACGGAAATTCATCTTCTGACGGGATTACCGGAGCGAGTGCCTTTTCGGCAAGCATGCCGTGTCCCACTTCCCGCCTGCCGGGTCCACGAAGGGGCCGTGTTTCCCCAACACTGAATGGTGGGAAATTGTAGAAGTGCATGTAGCGCTTCATCCCATCTTCTTCCAGACTATCCACAATTTGAGCATCTTCAAGGGAGCCAAGTGTGACTGTAGTCAACACCTGCGTTTGTCCACGTGTAAAAAGCCCCGACCCGTGGACACGTGGAAGGAATCCGACCTTCGTAGTGATGGGACGAATTTCGTCAGGCGCACGTCCATCGAGCCTTGTGCGCTCGAGAATGATCAACTTCCTAAACTCTTCCTTGGTGACTTTGTCAACCGCTTCAACGACCTCGATTTCACGCTCGGGGTAGTCCGGCAAAATCTCATTTGCTATTTCGAGTTTCATGTCATCAAGTGCGTCTGCTCTTGCCTGCTTGTCGAGCCTCTGCGCCGCCATTTCACGCAGAGTACGCGCAATGCGGTCTGCAATCCTGTTCCGAATCTCCTCGAGCAATTCTTGGTCAAGTTCAAATAGTGGTACTTCCACCTTCGGCTGTCCGGCGAGTTGAACAAGTTCCTCTTGTGCCTTGATTATGCGCTTTATCTGCTCATGGGCAATCTCTATCCCGGCGAGCACCTGTTCCTCCGGCACCTGGTTTGCATCGGCATCAACGGTGGTCACAGCATCGAACCGTCCGGCAACTACGAGGTTCATATCGGAGATACTCATTTGGTCTAGCGATGGGTTGATGATGAACTCACCGTCAATCAATGCAACCCTTACTGCACCAATTGGGCCGTGGAAGGGGATCGGCGAAATGCTCAGAGCGGCTGATGCAGCGATCATCGCAAGTACGTCTGCGGGATGTGCTGGCTCCACCGACAGGGGCATTGTGATGACCTGAACTTCGTTGCGCATTCCGCTTGGAAACAGCGGGCGTATGGGACGATCAATGAGCCTGGAAGTTACGATTGCTTTGTCCGAAGGTCTTCCGCCACGCTTTACAAAACCGCCGGGGATTTTCCCGACAGCATACTTCCTTTCCTCGTAGTCACATACCAGGGGGAAGAAATCTATACCCTCGCGGGGCTCTTCGCTCATCGTTGCGGTACCTAGGACGACCGTGTCTCCCTCGCTGACGAGCACGGCTCCATCCGCCTGTCTAGCGATTTCGCCCGTCTGAATACGCAGGATAGCCCCGCCGAGCTCAAGCTCAACGTTGTGTGTCATGCTTTGTCTAGTTGTCTCCTATCTCCTCAAGCCAAGACGGTTAACAAGTGAACGGTAGCGCTCTACGTCCTTCTTGCTGAGGTAATTTAACAGCCGGCGGCGCTGACCTACCATCATGAGTAGGCCGCGTCTTGAGTGATGATCTTTCTTGTGCTGTTTCAGGTGTTCCGTCAATTGATTGATTCGAGCCGTCAAAAGAGCGACCTGAACTTCAGCCGATCCCGTATCATTCTCATGCACGCGGTACTCATCAATGATGGAAGTTTTTTCTTCCTTCTGCAATGGCATCGAACCAAAACCTCCGTGCATTGCGGACGCTGAGCGGGTTTCCTGGCTCGCCGAAATCAGGAGACAATAGACTGGAGACTGGGGACCAGCACCGTCGTATCATGTTGATCCGCAGTCTTCCGTCTACGGCCGCCCGATTCCTGCGCCCCATAGCCCGTAGCGTCCGATTGTTATCACCTTAGTCTATCATACCCATTACCTGGTGTCAAATGCAGTCAAATTCATACATTTATGGAGTATCTCTCTTCTCAGGGTGTGGGCAATCATCCCAGAGCAGGTATACTCGCACCCATCTGTAACCCATGCACGAATAACCCAAATAATGTGCAAATAACTGATTTGCATTTTCAGTCGTGCTGTGGTGTATTGCCCGTTTTACCTTCGGGCGTACCGGTTGACATTGCCGCCACCTGCTCTAAGTCCCTCTCTATTTGTGCGACGAGATCTTTGGCATTCGAGAAAGCAATTTGCCCGCGCAGGCGATGTCCAAACGATACGTCTATTTCCCAGCCATATATGTCGCCCGAAAAACCAATTATGTATACTTCCACAGTTAGGCTCTGTCCCCCGAATGTGGGTCTTGTACCCACGCTGACAACCGCCGGTTGCTTCTTGTTTTGAATCTCCACGTGTGCCGAATAGACGCCTGTCGCCGGAAGAATCTGCCTCTCTGGAACTTCCAGGTTTGCTGTGGGGAAACCTAGTTGTCGCCCTAAGCCCTCTCCGTGCGCTACCTTTCCGCGGAGAACAAACGGATGACCAAGCATTAGTGCTGCCTCTTCGACGTTGCCAGCCGAGATCAGTTTTCGTATCTCCGTGCTACTTACCACTGTTCCATCGATTACGACTGGTGGAACAACGTTGACGCCGAAACCCAGCGCACTTCCCATTTGCTGAAGCGTCTTGACGGTTCCCATTCGTCTCTTTCCGAACGCGAAGTTGCTGCCGACCACCACTTCCAGAGCGGAAAGTTTACCGACGAGGACGTCTCTCACAAAATCTTCAGCAGTGATGTCAAGCAATCTCCGACTCAGCCGGAGTACTAATGTAAGTTCAACTCCATGGGACGCAATCTGCTCTAGTTTCTGATCCAGGGTCATTATCCGCGGAGGAGCGGTCCTGGGGTTTAGTACTTCTTCTGGAATGCCATCGAAAGTGACAGCGACAGCCCGTGCAGACCTTTCCTTCGCCAGTGTGCAGACTGTCTGCATTATGGCACTATGTCCTCGGTGGACACCGTCGAAAACACCGATAGTCACCACCGAGGGTTTGGATTCAAGAGATAGATCGTCGTTGTATATTACATGCATGGTAAGTATCAGGACTGGGCAGACGGAACCTGCAGTCTAAAAACCTTTCTGGGATGAAGGAGTGTCGTACCATCCCCCGCCGGATGCACTTGACCGATGGCCAGTAGGTGACCATCTTGAGACTTGATCCTGACAGGTGAACAGTCTGCCGGCGTGGCGGTGGGCAATTCCTGCAAACTAATGGGCACTGGATTCCCATGTATTACTCGCAAGATTTCCTCTTCACTTTTGAGTTCGACTACTGGTAACGTCGAAAGTACCTCATCGGTGGTATGAATAACTTGAGCCAAGTTACCCTGTGACACGAGGTTCTCCAACTTTTCAAGTGGTATCGAGTCCTCTATCTTGAACGCGCCCACAGCGGTGCGAACTAGTGATGATAGATACCCTCCGCATCCTAGCCGCCGCCCGATGTCCGTACATAGAGTGCGAATGTACGTGCCTCCAGAACATTCCACCTCTAAAAGCGCCTCCGGACGCCTGCCCGGCTGGAAGTCTAGCAGAGAGATTGAATATACTTGGACTGTTCGGGGGGCTCTTTCGACCACTTGCCCTGCACGTGCCAGTTCGTACAGCCTGCGCCCCTTATAGTGAACCGCAGATACCATTGGGGGCGACTGGCTGATATTTCCGATAAAGTGTTTAATCGTCTCTTCGACCATGGCTTTGCTTATGTGTGACGCATCTGTTTCGGCAACGATTTTACCGGTGGCGTCTTCGGTATCAGTCATAGCCCCAAACACAGCGACCGCGCGATAAGTCTTCCGCCAGCCCCGTAGATATTCCACGATTCTGGTTGCTTCACCCAGGCAAATGACGAGCACGCCGGAGGCAGGAGGATCTAATGTGCCCGCGTGCCCGACCTTCTTTTGTCCAATGATACGCCTGACCTGGCTTACCATGTCGTGCGAGGTCGGACCTGGCGGTTTATATAGGTTCAGCACCCCATCCATTTCTTGACCGCGTCAATCACAATTTCCTCAGCTTCGGCCAGCGGCTTGTTGATCGTGCAGCCGGCTGCTGTTCTATGCCCACCGCCTCCGAACAGCCGTGCGACCTGGCTGATGTCTGAGCCGTCTCTGGAGCGTAGGCTCACACGCGTTGTACCGTCCGGAGACTCTCTAAAGAGTAGACCCACGCGCGCATTCCGTACGGAACGGACGTAGTTGACTACCCCTTCGGTCTCAGATTCGGATCCATCAAAACTTGCCATTTGCTCTTTACCAAGTGAAGCCCAAGCGATTCTTCCCCCTGCCGTGGTCTTGAGCGATGAAAGGGCGAAGCCGAGAAGCCGGAGGCTTGCTACTGAGCGACTCTCATAAACATGATGCGCGATCTCACTAATAGAAGCGCCTTGTTCTACAAGGGTGGCTGCAGCGCGAAGGGTGTCTGGAGTTACATTACTGAACCGAAACGAACCCGTATCTGTGACAATCGCGGTTAGCAAGCATGTCGCAATCTCGCGGTCAATCAAAATGTCAGCCGCCTTGAGTAGGTCGAGCACGATTTCTCCCGCTGCGGCGGCTGATGTGCGAACAAGTTGCGTATCCCCGTCCCGCTCCCGCCCGGGATGATGGTCAATTTCCACAAGGACTTCACATTGTCTGAAAGCCTCCTCCACGGGACCCAGGCGGCTGGGATCTTCAGAGTCCAATATTATTCCAACCTCATATTTGCTACCTGGCGGCACCTCATTTTGGATTGTGTGGCTCGCAGGGAGGAATGAATATATGTTTGGAACACCGTCGGCGCTTACCAGCGTCACCTCTTTGCCCTTTTTTCTGAGTGCGATGCCTAGGGCACACATACACCCTAGGCTGTCACCGTCGGGATTGATGTGACCGCCGATCAGAAAACTATGTCTGCTCTTCAGTATTTCTGCTATTGTGTCCAGTGGATTCTTGCTCGTCATGTTTTACTTGTTGGAGTAACTCGAATATGCGTGCCCCGTGTTCCACGGACAAATCGAGATGAAACGTGATTTCCGGAATTACTTTCATCCTCGCGTCGCGACCAAACTCTGTTCTTATGTAGCCGGCTGCCTTTTGCAGTACTTTTATACTCTCCTCTTTTTGCTGTTCATCACCCATTACGCTGACGAAGACCTTGGCATGGCGAAGGTCTTTTGACACCTCGGCGTCAGTTATAGTGACGAAACCAAGCCGCGGGTCTTTCAAGTCCCTCTGGACGATTCGGCTAACCTCAGTCCTGAGGAGTTCCCTGATTCGTTCTTGCCTAGTTGTCATAGTGCAAGCACCCCTTGTGTTTTTCGGCTTGCTTACAAGAATTCGATGCTAGAGCCCTCGACTGCCGCGCGTGGCTCGCTCTCGACGAAGCCAAGGATGCGACTTAGAATGCCATTTGCCACTCTTTGGTCATTACTTATGCATGCGAAGCCTAGAACGGCGCGTTGCCTGGAATCGAGCCCATCCAGTTCAGCGGCACAAACATTGAACCGCTTGCGCACAGTGTCCAGAAGGCTTCTGATGACATGCCGTTTGTCCTTCAGCGAATTACTCTCTACCAACAATAATTCGATTGTAAGTACTCCGACTACCATAAGCCGTCACTCACCGCGATGGGGTTAGGGCACGAGCGACCTCTTGGACCACGTATGATTCGATCACGTCGCCAACCTCGAAGTCTTGAAAGCCCTCCATCATGATTCCACATTCGTAGCCAGCTGCTATCTCGCGCATATCTTCCTTGATATGGCGCAGAGAAGAGATCTTGCCAGTGTATATCGTTTGTCCTCCCCGTTGGACACGAGCGTCCGAACCTCTTTGAACCTTGCCGTCTGTGACGTAGCACCCGGCCACCACGCCTCTAGGCAGCCTGAATACCTGTCGAACCTCTGCGTGTCCGAGGATGGTTTCCTCGATGACTGGTGCCAGCATACCTGCCATAGCGCCCTTTATGTCTTCAAGGAGTTCATATATTACTCGGTATGTACGGACTTCGACTCCTTCCGAGTCAGCCATCCGCTTTGCCTGTGCGTCCACCTTCACGTTAAAGCCAACAACAACGGCATTTGAGGCAGAGGCTAATAGAATATCGGATTCGTTGACGTTGCCTACGCCACTATGAATTATGTTGACACGCACTTCCTGGGTCGAGAGTTTGTCAAGCGATTCTCTTATTGCCTCGACAGAACCCTGGACGTCTCCTTTTAGGATTATGTTTAGTTCTTTCACCATACCTTCGCGCAGTTGCTTGTACAGGTCTGCCAGGGTAACACGAACCTGTTGCGCTTGTTCTACGCTACGTTGTTGCTCGGCACGTGCTTCTGCTACTTGTCTGGCTTCACGTTCGTCTATGGCAGTTTCCACACGGTCACCGGCTTGTGGTACAGATGAAAGCCCAATAATCTCTACGGGGGTTGATGGTCCGGCCTTAGATATCCTATTCCCTCTGTCGTCCATCATCGCCTTGATCTTGCCGTATGCCTGCCCGACAACGATCGCGTCACCCACCTCGAGTGTGCCGCTTTTGACCAAGACTGTCGCCACGGGTCCTTTCCCCTTGTCGAGTTTTGCTTCGATCACTGTCGCCTCAACTTCGCCACGTGGGTCGGCCTTAAGTTCCGCTAGTTCGGCAACCAAGAGTATCATTTCGAGTAGTTCATCAAGCCCCTTCTTTTCCTTGGCGGAAACCTCTACACAGACTGTGTCGCCGCCCCACTCCTCAACCACCAGACCTTGCTCGGCGAGTTGTTGCTTCGTCCTTTCCACATTTGCATCTGGCTTATCAATCTTGTTGATAGCCACAATTATCTGTACTCCTGCCGCTCTGGCGTGGTTGATTGCCTCGATTGTCTGAGGCATGACGCCGTCATCGGCTGCGACTACCAGCACGGCAATGTCTGTGACCTGGGCGCCTCGTGCACGCATGGCAGTAAATGCTTCGTGGCCTGGTGTGTCTATGAAAGTAATCTTCTTACCCTTCACATCAACCTGGTATGCGCCGATGTGCTGGGTTATGCCTCCGAACTCCTTGTCGGTCACGTTTGTTTGGCGGATTGCATCGAGAAGGGTGGTCTTCCCGTGGTCAACGTGTCCAAGGATTGTGACAACCGGCGGCCTGGGCTCAAGTGAAGGCTTGTGCTCTGGCCTTGGCTTCGGTCTTGGGACAATCGGTTTGACCTCCGCACGAACCTCTGGAACCGTCACCTCAACCTCAGGCGCAGGTGGAGCACTAGGCGGCGGTGGGGGCGCCTTTAATGTTTCAGATGGCTTGGGAGGAGGCGGTGTGACGGGTACTGGCTCCTCTTCCACTTTTGGCGGGGGTGGGGGAGGTGGGGCCACCACTATGTAGCCAAGACTTTCAACAACCTTTTCAGCGAGACCTGGTGGGATGACCTGATTGACGGCAACCAGTGCTCCCTGTTTGACCAGAGTTTTCTGAATTGTAGCCGTTGGGACATCAAGAAGTTCAGCAAGTTCTCTGACCGTGATTCCGGTCGGTAACTCAATGCGCCCCTTGGGGACGATTAGTTCTGCTTCTTCGTTGACAACGGGTGTTTCCTTGGGTGGCTCAACCTCTGGTGTTTTCTCGACCCTATGCCCAGTAGTAACAGGTTCTACCGTCTTTTTCTGAGACTCGACTTTTTCCCGTGCTGCTTTCTCTTTTCTGATCTTCTGCTTGACAAGGTCTACACTTTGCTCATCCAGGCTGCTTGCATGGCTTTTGACTTCGATGCCTAGTTCAGATAGTGCGGTTATCAGGTCACGGTTGGGTATCCCCAGTTCCTTTGCCAATTCGTGAACTCGCACATTAGACACTGTATACGTCACCTCTTCCTATACGCTGGACCGGGCCATTCCTTATGACTTCTGCCGCCACGTCTGGCATTCGGTTTGCGGCCACATGCCGGCCGATTCGGTAACCAATAGCGCCCTGTGCCTACCGCACTATTGTAGAATCCCCGCCATATGCTTACATGTCTGTCGACCCTTGTCCCATGATTTTTTCTATCTGCTGGATCAGTTCTTCCGGAATCTCCGTGCGCAGGGCGCGAGATAACCGTTTATATTTGACTGCCCGTCGCAGACATTCCTGCGAGACGCACAAGTACGCGCCCCTTCCAGCCAGTCTCCCGCTCGGGTCTAGTAGCACACTACCACTTGTTGTCCTGACGACCCTGAGCAGAGATTTTTTGTCTCCACTTGTTCTACAAGCAACGCAAGTCCTAATGGGCGTCTTACGCTGTCTCATTTTCCTCGCTGGTTTCGTCCTTTGGCGGCTCGTCGGTTGCTACCCCCACCACTGTTTCGCTATCGGATGCCACTGAGTTGGATATCGCCGCTTCTATTGCCTCGACAGATGGCTCACCAAACTCTGTGGCTTCCTCGAGTGCTTCCGCAACTTCGGCTGCCTCCCTGGATATCTCGGCGCCCGCGGTAGGCTCATCCGGACTTGCTTCGAATGATACAGGTTCTTCTTGGCTTTCTTCAGTAGCCAAAGCAGCGCGTGCGATCTGCGCTTCGCTTCGTATATCAATGCGCCATCCGGTGAGACGTGCAGCAAGGCGAACATTTTGTCCGGCTTTTCCAATGGCAAGCGAGAGTTGATTATCCGGAACCACGACAAACGCACTCATAGTCGCTTCGTCCGTTTTCACGGATACCACTTTCGCTGGGCTGAGTGCCTCAGCAATGAACCGTGCCGGGTCTTCGTTCCAGCGGACGATATCTATTTTTTCATCATAGAGTTCGTTGACGACAGCTTGAACTCTGCTGCCACGGTGACCCACGCAGGCTCCTACCGGATCTACTTTTTCGTCATTCGAAGCGACCGCGATCTTCGACCTCCCGCCTGGCTCGCGCGCAACAGACTTAATGACCACTGTGCCGTCGTGGATTTCTGGTACCTCAAGTTCGAACAGCCTCCGAATGAGGCTTGGATGGGTCCGCGAAACTATGACTTGAGGACCCTTAGGTGTTTTCCGTACATCCAGTATGTAGACCTTGATACGGTCATTGAATCTATAAGGTTCGGTTGGCACCTGCTCATTCGGGGGCAGGAGTGCCTCTACCTTGCCGAGACTGATATATACATTTTTCTGCTCACGACGCTGTACCGTTCCAGTCACTACGTCGCCGATACGTTCACTGTACTCTTCAAAAATCTTATCACGTTCTGCTTCCCGGAGACGCTGGACCACCACTTGCTTGGCTGTCTGTGCTGCAATGCGTCCAAAATTCTCTGGTGTGACCTCAATCTCAATCACATCGCCCACTTGGACGTCGTCTGCAATCTCCCGGGCTTCCGCAAGCGAAATTTCTGCGTGTTCGTTTACGACCTCTTCCACCACTGTCTTTTCGCAGAAGACCTTGAATCCACTTTTCGTGGATTCCACGCGAACGCGTATGTCGCCTGTCGCTGCATAGTTTTTCTTATACGCAGTTACAAGCGCTGACTCTATGGTCTCAATGAGCACCTGAAGAGGTATCTCTTTTTCTTTCTCAATCGCACGTAAGGCGTCCAGAAAATCTCCGTCCATCGGTCACCTTTGATGTCCATACTGCAATAAAAAGAGTGGGCATGTTACCCACTCTCACACTAGGCACTCAGGCTAAACCCATCGTTAGTATATCACAAGTGTTCAACCTGTGCAAGTCTTTTGTCAAACTGGCAGTGTTGGATGAATCCAGCACGACTATAGCCACTCAAAACGCACTATGTTTGCCTCTTTGCTCAGTATCTCCGTCACTGCCTCCAGTTTCATCCTGCGGGAAATGTACAGACCTAGTTCCACAGTACTGATATCTTTTTCGTCAAGGGCACGTCGTACGCAGACTGCGGATTTTAGTACGATTCCCAGCATAGCAAGTTCATTCAACAACCTTGAAAGTGTTTCCACGCGGTCGCCACATATATCAACCGCCAGCCGGTGGACGTCTCTCTTCCCCAAACCTGCTTCAATTCGACTCATAGTGGACAGCGTGAGGAATACGATTAGCGTTGCAACTATGGCAAGTATGGCAAACTTTCCACCCACACCGACGGCCATTCCGATTCCTGCGACTGTCCACAGACTTGCCGCTGTTGTCAGACCTCGAACGATATTTCCTTGCCGCAGGATCGTTCCTGCGCCTAGAAATCCTATACCACTCACAATCTGGGCGGCTATGCGCCCGGGATCATAGGGGGTTGTGAATGAGACAGAAATTAGAGTGATGAGGGCTGAGCCCATGGAGACAAGAATATGTGTGCGCAATCCTGCGGGACGCTCATGAACCTCGCGCTCCCAGCCTACGATCCCACCAAGGACGGCTGCCAGACCTAGGCAGCCGATCATTCTCCAAATTTCACTCATCGGTGTCCTCTGAACTGCGAACCTTCGGACCGCTGGCTAAGTAGAGGTAGATACCCTTTCCTGCAAGGATCGAGCCTGCCAAGGTCATCAACAGAAGCTCGGCAATTTTCAGTAGGAGAAGTACCACGGCGCTACCCAGTCCTGCTACAGTCATTTGTTTCTCAGATGGCAGGAAGTCGCTTGCGGGCGCATGAAACATGGTAATGGATAGCCCGAATACAAGAAGTATGATTGCAACGCCCATGATGAATGTTGCCATGCCAAGCGCTCTCCCGCCCTTGTTCATTCCAAGGTCATCTCCCGTCTTACATACCAGTGCAGTTTCAGATCTTATGTTACATCATAGAAGAATAGCAATAAGTAGAATTTTTTTCAAACTATCGGGTGCGTTCAAACCTCCTGCGGGATACTTACGCACCGCCATCTGCAAATAGTACTTGATGTCAGGACGATTGATATCAATTTCCTTGTCGCCCGCGGTATTTCCTACGTTATCCTATGTGTGCCCGGCTGAATCCTTGCTTAGCCCGTGAGCCGGACGTAGAACCAGATTTGCCTTGAAATGCCAATTTGCCGGGAACGGTTACGTTGAAAATAAAAGGGGAATAAAAGTCTTGCTATGCGTGCCAGCAGGTGAGTGCTCAATTCAGTACTGAATGCTATAGTCGGCTTGTCAAGCAGGGTTCGAAATACTCGGTCGGTGCGGCAGTTTTTGGGTAATTCATCCGTGTGGCAGGCTGTCGGAATCCCTAATTTGCATGTGGATGGGTGCTAGGGGGAACAAGACATGTGAATCGGATGTATCAATAAATGTGCTGAAAATCCAAACACACTAGAAAAATTTCATATGCCGTCGTTTGACGTCGGAAGGGAAACTGAAATGAAAAAAATTATTGGCATCTTTATCACACTAATCGCCGTTGTGATCATATTTGTCGCCCTTGTCAGCAAAACCGAAGCCGTTCTGCCCAAGGGGAACAAGGCTCCATCTTTTAAGATTCGAACCCTTGAGGGCAAAGAACTGAGCCTTGCCGATTTGCAGAAGGACCCAGCGGACAAGAGCAAGAAGAAAAAGCGTGTGGTACTTTTGGACTTTTGGGCGCTCTGGTGTCCGCCATGCCGTGAATACGTGCCAAAACTTCAGAAGATTCACGAAGACTATCGTAAGAAGGGGCTTTGCGTTGCTGGCGTCGCGATAGACTCTGAAGATACCGCAAAGGTTAAGCAATTCGTCAAGGAAAAGAAGTTGACCTATATCATTCTGCTAGACAAGGATCGCGAAGTAGCGAGGCTTTACCAGGCACCGCCAATTCCGCTAACATACCTGATTGACAGACAGGGCGTGATACGGTATACCCACCTTGGGTACTATCCGGGAATAGAAAAAGACCTTGAAAAGGAGATCAAGGCGCTTCTGAAATAGCAGGGTAGGAGTAGGGGGTCTTATGTGGGCTGAGATAGGAGCGGCGTTTACGGCAGGGCTTGCGTCATTTCTTTCCCCATGCGTTTTACCGCTCGTACCGGCGTACGTTTCATACATTTCTGGTGTCTCGGTTGAAGACCTTGCAAGGGGCATTGACGCCGCGGTGCTGAAGCGTACAGGACTGAGGTCGGTTTTATTTGTGCTTGGGTTCTCCGCAGTTTTCGTCGCAGGGGGAGCAGTTGCTAGTTCAATTGGGCGACTTTTCGCATCGCACCAGATGCTACTGACGAGAATCGCCGGTACGGTTATCGTGCTTCTAGGGTTGCACATGACGGGGTTGTTGAAGATCAAGGCTCTTTACACGGAAAAACGTTTCAATGTGAGCATTACAAATATGGGTCCCCTGGGTGCTTTTGTCATTGGCGTGCTCTTTGGGTTTGGGTGGAGTCCGTGCGTCGGCGGACCACTGGTTGCGATTTTGGCTCTGGCCAGCACGAGCGAGACTTTGGCAAAGGGTGTAGGACTACTCGCGGTGTATTCGCTGGGTCTCGGGGTGCCGTTTATAATTACGGGCTTTGCCACAGGAACGGCCTTAAAGATGATTGGCATGTTCAAGTCACATTACCGAAAGATAGAAATTGCTGGTGGCGTGCTTCTCGTGGTGGTAGGAGCATTAATATTTACTGGTAGCCTGCAAAGTGTGAGTTACCGAATTTCGGAGTTGGTTATCAATTTCTTTAAACGGTGAGCACCCAGAAAGGTTGCTAAGCACGGTGAAAACAGAAGCAGGCAGGTCATTGACATGGCCTGCCTGCTCATCTTTGTCAGCCCACCATTCGGCTGCTCAACTACCTTCTGCGCAGAAACGCCGGGATATCTATATCGTCGGCTACGCCGCGCACTGAGGTGGTGTCACGTGCAGCCATCCGCTCGCTTACTGTTTGTCTGCCGTCGAATCCAGTAGCCAACACGGTTACCTGCACTGCTCCCTCCATGCGTTCGTTAATAACGGTCCCGAAGATGATATTGGCATCGCGCTCATCGCTTGCCTTGAAAATCACGTCTGCGGCGTCGTAAACCTCGGCGAGTGTCAGGTCGGGTCCTCCAGTGATATTTAGTAGAACGCCCTTCGCTCCGTCAATTGAACTTTCAAGCAAAGGACTGGAAATTGCCGCCTGCGCCGCTTCTATTGCCCGATTGTCGCCGGTCGCATATCCGATGCCCATAAGCGCGGAACCAGCGTCAGCCATGACTGCCTTGACATCCGCAAAGTCCACGTTAATCATTCCTGGAACGGTGATGATATCCGATATGCCCTGGACACCCTGTCTGAGTACGTCGTCTGCCATTCGGAATGCTTCAATAAGCGTGGCTTTCTTCTCGGTAACGGTAAGTAAGCGGTCGTTCGGAATGGTGATGATTGTATCTACCTTGTCCCGCAACTGCTCGATGCCTTCTTCAGCGGCTCTTGCCCTCCGCGGACCCTCAAATGAAAACGGTTTTGTCACCACTGCGACAGTGAGCGCTCCGACCTCACGAGAAATTGCGGCGACAATTGGGGCAGCGCCTGTGCCGGTCCCTCCGCCCATGCCTGCCGTGATGAACACCATGTCTGCGCCCTCGAGCGCCTTCTTTATGTCTTGTTTGCTCTCCTCGGCTGCATTTCTGCCGATCTCTGGGTCGCCGCCAGCTCCCAAACCTTTCGTCAAGTTCTCGCCTATCTGCAACTGCTCTTCGGCTGCAGACATGCTGAGGACTTGCGCATCGGTGTTCATCGCTAGGAAGCCGACACCAGTCACGCCGCATTCGATCATGCGGTTTACTGCGTTAGTACCGCCTCCTCCGATTCCGACAACCTTAATTTTCGCGTAATGCTCCGAATTGTAGGCCTGTGCCATCCTTCTTTGCCCCCCTTTGATTGATTTTGCTAAACCTAGGATACACCAATTCTTGATAACAGCGCGCGGACACTTCTTTCTACCCACTCGAGTAACCGACCATCATGACCGTTCCCGGGGTGACACTGCTGATGCTTTCGCCAAAACTCGATTAAGCCGACCGCAGTTGAGCATGCAGCATTTTTCACTAGGTCTGTATGACCCGATAACCCTGTCGGCACAGCAAGTCTGACGGGCATCCCAAGTGTGTCAGACATTAAGTCGGGCAGGCCCCGGAGCTGCGAACCTCCTCCGGTCAATACCAGACCGGCTGATAATCGTTCCCGGCATCCTGCCTTGTCAATGTGCTCTCCGACCGACTCGCAGATTTCCAACGCCCGCGCTTCGATGATTTCTGCAAGCACTTTAGTCGGCAGTAGCCTGAGTTCCTCTGTGCCCAGGCTGGTAAATTCGAAGACCTCCGATTTTACTGTGTCTAGGACTTTCGCGCAACCATGTGCAATTTTCACACGTTCCGCTTCTTCTATCGTGGTCCTCAATCCAATGGCGATGTCGCTCGTCACGTGGCTTCCACCAATCGGAACAGCGCCAGAGTAATAAATTTCACCTCCTAGGTAGATAGCCACATCGCACGTACCACCGCCGATGTCTACCAGAGCCACGCCGAGTTGCTTCTCGGCTGCTAGCAAGACACACTCCGCTGTGGCTATCGGCTCGAACACCACCTCCTCAACCGATAAGCCAGCCTCGCCAACGCATTTTAACACATTCTGCAGAAAGGTGGAAACTCCTGTCACTACATGAACTTCAACTTCAAGACGATTTCCGTACATTCCCACAGGGATTTCCGCAACTGCCTGGCCATCTACTGAGTATTCCCTGGGAATGGTATGCAAGATCTCGCGCTCAGGAGGGATAACAATCGTTTCGGCTACATCCAGTACGCGTCGTATGTCTTCGTCACTTATCTCTCGCCGTGGATGCGTGATGGCTGTGACACCTCGGCTATTCAGGCTTGCTATGTGCCCACCGGTTATCCCCACAACCACCGAGTGCACGTCCAAGTCTGCCATGTCTACTGCCTGGCGGACCGCATTTTGTATCGCGTCGGTGGTTTCTCCAATGTCTACTACCACTCCTTTTCGCAGACCTGAGCATGGACTCATGCCTACCCCAAGTATCTCGGTTGGCTCGTCGGCTCCAGTTTCTGCGATAATACAGCAGACCTTTGTGGTTCCGATATCTAGACTGTTTACCTGATACCGCGATGACATTCCAAACCCCGATGCTAGATATTCGTGCTTACACGCGGCATGTACTTGATTTGCTTATGTCCTTATAAAGTTTCAATATCATCCCTGCGAGGATTCTCTCTTAGCAAGGGCTATGTTTGTCAGCCAATATCGCCGAATCAACGAAAGGTTCAGGAAAATTCGCCCGCCCAAGGCGACAACTGCAGCGAGAAAAAGGTCAACGCCTATCTGATCCCCGAGGTATGCAAGCAGAACTGCAAGTAGTGCATTTACGATAAAGCCCGACAAGAAGATATCGCTTCGGAACTTGTCTTCCAGTCCTGCCCTGATGCCCCCAAAAAGCGAATCAAATCCGGCAAGCGTCGCCAGGGAAAAATAACTCGCCATTCCTCCTGGTACGGTCACGTTCGGGAAGTAGATGATTACGAAACCTACAATCAATCCTAGAAGCGGCAGCCAGGTCATTCTACCTCCTTCGTTTTTTGTGGACCAACCGGTTTCGCGTACAAAAATTGTGTGCTTCCGGTGTACGCCGGAACTGTAATGGAATTCTTTCGCCTTATTTGAATCATGTCACTCAAATCTTCTGTAATCATGAATTGCTCGACAAATCCACCTGGCATTTTTAGTGCGCTCTCCATTGTGTCTGGAGGTCCGATTGCTTGCACGACAAAAGGCGAAGACATCTCCACGTCGTTTATCTTTGTCACCGGACCTGAACATCTGATAGCGGAGGTCGCAATTATTCGCTGTCCATTCACGGCAATTGCTTCTGCGCCTGCAGCAAGCAGTTCATTGATCAAGGTACGGATGTCCCTATCATGGATAATATATTCCTGCTTTAAGTCTTCGGGGGCGTCTGGCGGCGGACGTTTCTTGCTGTCACGCAGGACGACTTCTATACCTGGTCCCGTTGCCGGTGTGAGACCTGCGAGAAACTTTGCCGTCTCAAGATCCTGGTATAGTACCTGAGTCCGATTGGAACCTTGTCCCAGGGCTTCCTGGTATTTCTTGAGTTTTTCCTGATAGCCTGCGATTTCCGCCCGTAAGACTTCGTTGGTGTGCCTCTCCTGCTGGAGCGCTTGAACAAGCCCGGGAAATCGAGTGGTAGTGATCCCTGACTTTATTTTGATGGTCTGCTGGGTTTTAAGAGCCGCAGCAAGTAGCATCCCCAACACGACGCTGAGGACTGTAACCTGCATGATCCAGGTATTCCGCTTTGTCTCAAGCGGGGTGCTCATTGCCAGCCGCGCCTTAGTACGTTCTTTTGGGTTTGAAGGCTGGCTCTTGGGGACAGGTCACATCAATGTATTCGGCATCTTTTCGAATCACCGGAATCTGCGCAATTGCTTGCTCTACTTTTTCAAGTTTGTCAGCAAGTTGTACCGGTTGACCCAACCTGACCTCAAGGCCATCGCAAGTATTTAAACATAAATCACCATTGCGGTCAACCGATATTTCGGATGCGGCAAAATTCTTTTTTTTGCGGGCTAAGTCAAGGCATTTCCTTGCTGAACGAAATTGCGCAGAATTGATTGAGTGCCCCAGAGTCACTTTGCCCGGCAGGTCGCATGTAATCAGGGTTAGACCACTTGGAGGATTGTCAACAGTTTTGAAAGGTACATTGGATGAATCTACGAGATAACACTTGCCATCCGTACGAAGAACCAAGTCGGCGGCACGCTCGGTAACCTGGACAATTAGCGTTCCTGGTGGCGCCTTATGAATAGTGGCTTTTCTTATCAATGGATTACGCTGAAGCAATTCAACAAGCGGGCGTGGTTTTAACCGAAATAGGTTAGTATTTTTCGCCGTTGCCACGACCTGCATCACTTGCTCTCGGGTCGTCTTCGAAGCACCTTTGACCTCAATCTTATGTACTAGAAACCACGGCGACGTCATAGCCACCAGGATAAACTCTCCGCCAAGCAAAAGAGCAAGGCAGAACAGTGCGAGCCTTTTTGCATGGATCCGATGCCGCCTCTCGTATTTTATTCGAGGTGGTGATGTCATTTCGAGCCGCCTATTTGGTGCCCTTACCTTCTAAGGCGTATTCTATGAGCCTATCAAGCAATTCTGGGAATGATATACCAGCGGCCTCAGCCGCGCGGGGTAGGAGGCTCGTGGGAGTCATTCCCGGGATAGTATTGACCTCGAGCACAACAATGCGTTCGCCCGAGACAATCATATCGGTTCTGGACATGCCTTTGCATCCAAGGGCTTTATGGCATGCAATGGCGAGGCGCTGAGCCTCCACGTATTGAGCATGTGGAATTCGGGCCGGGACAATTTCTTCGGTTGCTCCGGGAGTATACTTGGCATGGTAGTCGTAGAATCCACCTTCTGGTACAATCTCAATGATGGGTAGGCAGATTGGGTCATCGTTGCCTATCACGGCCCCCGTAATTTCTGTTCCTTTGACAAACTCTTCTACAAGGATGTGTTCGTCAAATTTGAATGCGAGGTCGAGCGCTGTTTGAAGGTCGCGTGGGTGATGCACGATGCTGATGCCAATGGTAGAGCCTTGCTCGTTTGGTTTTACCACGACGGGGTATCCTAGGGTATGCTCAATCTCCTGGGCGAATGCGGAGGCATCAACGCCGCGCCTCGCAGTTAACGCTGCCGGAAGAGGGATTCCCTCGTGTTCGAATAGTTTCCGGGACATTATTTTGTTCATCGCCAGTGCACTTGCTAGCACTCCTGAGCCTACGTAAGGAATTTCTAGGAGTTCGAGCAGACCTTGGACAGTTCCGTCTTCGCCAAATCTTCCGTGTAAGGCGATGAATACCACGTCTGGGCGCGGGCACCTTCCCTTCGGGAGTACGATCTCCTCCAGGGGAAGCAGTTCGATACTGCTTTCAGATTGAACAGATTGACTCTGAGTTGACAAGGCTCTCTGGCCAATTAGCGCGCTGTCAACTGCGAAGGCGCAGTATTTTTGTTGATCAAGCGCATTCATGATCATCCGTCCAGTTGCTAGGGAAACTTCCCTTTCTTCTGATTTCCCACCCATGAGCACAGCGACGTTAAGCCTTCGCAATCGTTACCACTCTCCTACTATTTGTACTTCGGGTTCAAGCCTGATATCGAATTTTTCCTGCACAAGTTTCTGAAGCATGTTCATTAATTCACGGATGTCTGAGGCCGAAGCCTTACCCCTGTTCTCGATCCAATTCGCATGGCTTGTCGAAACATATGCATCACCGACAGACATACCCTTTGCACCAGCCGCTTCCAATAGGCGCCCAGCGTAATCGCCTTCCGGGTTCTTGAATACCGAACCACAGGTGTGGACGCCTGATGGCTGATTACGTCTGCGCCTCGCCAAAACCCCCCGAACTTTTTGTGCGACCTGATCGGGGTCACCCAATCTTAGGGCAAGCGTAGCCTCTAGAATAGTCAAGCCCTTCTTTGAAACCTCGCTACTCCGGTAACCGAGCCCCAGTTCTTCTGCCGGCAGTTCGATCAGTTCGCCTTCTGGACCGACTGCACGCACACTGACCAGGATATCCTTTATTTCGCCAAATTGGGTGCCTGCGTTCATGCACACAGCACCCCCCACGGAACCTGGTATGCCTGCCAGACCTTCCAAGCCGGACAAGCCTGCATCAGTCGCTGCTTTAACCAACTCAGGCATCTGAACAGCGGCGCCTGCTATGACCTGGTGATGACGGGTGACGGTCTGCCCGGGTGCGCCGTCAGATTTTGCAGGCGACAGGATGTGGATATTGCGGAAACCTGAACCAAGTTTTATTACTAGACCGCGTATGCCCTTTTCGCTCACGAGAAGATTGGTGCCTGCTCCGATGACTAGAAGAGGCAGTGATTGTGTCGTAGCCCATCGAACCAGCGTGCATACATCCCTTGGGTCTTCTGCCACAGCGAACACGTCTGCTGGTCCGCCCACTTTGAGCGATGTATGCTTTGCCATCTCCTCGTTGAGCAGAATCTTGCCCCTGATTTTCGGTATGTCACCAAAGGCTTTTTTCATCACGGGATCAAAATGCACTAGCGCCGACCACACTATGAGTATGAGTGTCGCCTGCAATAACTGCATCGAGACTTCGGAGTGAATAACATTTCTGCTTGGTTATCATTAATCTGGTGCCATACGTGCTGAAGATAATCGAGCCGCTAAGTCCTCGCCAATTTCTCGGATGTCACCAGCCCCCATGAAAAGCACGACATCACCAGGTCTGAGTTCTGGCAGGATAATTCCGGGGATTTCGGACTTTTTGGCGACGAACCTAGCAGGGATTCTATTTTCCTGATGCTTCATCAACTCAACAATTTCTGATGCGCTCACGCCTGGTATTGGAGTTTCCCTTGCCGGGTAGATGTCTGTAACGATGGCTTCATCCGCATCTGACAGAGCCTTGGCAAATTCCGGCGCAAAATCCCTTGTCCGACTGTACATATGGGGCTGGAAGATTGCCACGACTCTTTCCCCCCAGGCGCGTGCGGTTGAAATGGTCGCTCTGATTTCAGTTGGATGGTGTGCGTAGTCGTCAACAACAGTGATACCTTCGATTTTTGCAAGCACTTCGAACCGTCGTTCTGCTCCTCGAAACTCTGATAGAGCATCCGATATGACATCGAGCCCTATTCCTATCTGGTGAGCTGTCGCGATTGCGGCCAGTGCATTCTGCACGTTGTGGCGACCAGTTATCTTCAGCGTGAACGTGCTGAGGTTTTCACCGCCGTGCGTCACGCTGAAAGATGCTTCTCGCCTGGTCACGTCAATCTCGACAGCGCGGTATTCAGCCCCAGGATCAATTCCATATGTGACTTTTCGCACATTGACCAAAGGGATGATCGCCCGAACGTTTGGGCAATCATTGCACAAGACGGCGAATCCATTAGGTTGAATCTGGCTGAGGAACTTCTGGAATGCAGATACCACATTGTCTAGAGAGCCATAATAGTCTAGGTGCTCGGCTTCGATATTGGTGACCACGGCTACGGCAGGATAAAGGTGAAGGAAAGAGCCGTACGCCTCGCAGGCTTCAGTCACGAGATACTTGCTTTTTCCGAGCCGGGCATTGCCGTCCAGTATGTCCAAATCGCCGCCGACCAAAACGGTTGGGTCCAGATTGGCTCGGTGTAAGACCTGGGCAATCATGCACGTGGTGGTTGTCTTGCCATGGGTACCCGACACGGCTATGCCAAAAAAGCCTGACATTAGCCGACCAAGCATTTCTGCCCTGGAAATAATCGGGATGCCCTTAGCACGAGCCGCCATTATCTCTGGGTTGTCATCCCGCACTGCTGCTGAGAACACAACAAGGTCTGCGTTGCCTACATTTCGTTCGTCGTGCCCTTCGAAGAGATCTATGCCAAGTGAGGAAAGTCTGTCCCTCACAGGCGCTATCTTCAAGTCTGAGCCTGACACGTGGTACCCCATTTGTGCGAGGACCACTGCAAGCGCTGACATTCCGACTCCACCAACGCCTATCATGTGTGCATGTTTGAACTTTGGTAGCCCGATTGTTTTCATGATGCTGTCCGTTGCTCTAACAATTCCTGTGCTACAGCGAGAACCTCCTGTGCAGCATGTGGTCTACCTAGACGCCTGCTTGACTCCGCCATCTTTGCTAGTTCGTCGGGACTTGAGATTAGGTGTTTTATGGTTTCAAAGATCCGCTCTGCTGTGAGTTCAGATTCAATAATCGTGAGCGCAGCACCGCTTCTTTGCAGGTATTGCGCGTTGTACCGCTGGTGATCCGCATATGCGAAGGGATACGGTATCAGGACAGCAGGCAATCCCAGCGCCGTTATCTCTGAAATCGTAGAGGCGCCGCTTCTGCCGATTACAAGGTCCGCCGCTGCATATGCCGAAACCATGTCATCTATATAGCCAAGTACGTGATACCCATCCCAGGCAAGTGAACGCCGCTGAGCATCAGCCTCTTCGAAATTGCGGCGACCTGCCTGGTGAATGATCTGCACAGGTAGGTCTCTCAGCATGGGAATGCTCTGAGCAATAACCTCATTTATTCGCCTGGCGCCCTGGCTTCCTCCAAGGACTAGAATGGTGAACGTATCTGCATTTATTCCAAACGAACGCCGAGCAGATGCCTTGTCCGGCGGATTCAGAAAAGCACAGCGAATTGGGAGACCTGTAACTTTTGTTTTGTCTGCTGGAAAGTATCTCAGAGATTCTTCGAACGTTACGCATACGCGGTCTGCGAACTTCGAAAGTAACAGATTAGTTCGCCCAGGAATCACATTTTGCTCGTGTATTAATACTTTCCCGCGGCGAACTACCTGGGCAAGGCAGACTGCCGCCGCGACGTAACCACCTGTTCCAATGACAAGATCGGCCTTGAACTGTCGTAATGCACTTAGTGCTTCGAAAAAACCTTTCGTCAGTGCGGCCACAGTGAGCAGTGTATCGGGAGACACGAGTTTGCGAACACGGCGGGTAGTCAGCCCAACAAATCTGATCCCGACGTCAATTGCCAACTGCGACTCCAATCCACCCTTGCTGCCGAGGTAGAGCAACTCCCAATCAGGGTGTTTAGTTTGCACTAACTCGGCTACGCTGATAGCCGGATACGCGTGGCCGCCCGTCCCGCCTCCTGTTATAACGACTTTCATAATTCACGTATTCTTTCGCAAACCCAGGGTACTTTGATATGCCCAGGATGACGCCAACACTTAACAGATTTAATACAAGGCTAGACCCACCGTAACTTATGAAAGGAAGCGGCACACCGGTCGTAGGAAGCATTGATGATACGACGGCCATATTCAAAAAAGCCTGACCACATATGAGGGTTGTCAAGCCTGCGGCAAGCAACTTCGCGAAATTCTCGCGCGTTCGGATTGCAATTCGATATCCCAATACTCCAAATGCGAAAAATAGACCTGCGAGTGAGAGTGTGCCGATCAGCCCCATCTCTTCGCCGAGTACTGCCACTATGAAGTCGGTATGTCCCGCTGGAAGGTAGAAGCGTTTCTCCCTTCCTTCACAAATCCCAACGCCCCTCAAGCCACCAGTGCCAAGTGCGATCAGTGATCTGCACACCTGATAGCCAGACCCCTCATAGTCTTTCCATGGGTCAACAAATGAGGTCACGCGTGACAAACGATACGGCTCTACCAAGATGAGTAGAATAGTGAGTGGAATAATGCCTGCAAAGACCAGCGCAATCTGCCTTTTCTTTGCGCCACCCATCACGAGGACTGCCATGCCAACAACGAGCATCACGATACATGTGCCCATATCGGGTTCAATAACTGTCAGTGCGCAGACCAATCCTATGGGTATCAGCGCAGGCAATAGACCGTATTTCCATTGCCTTATGTGCCGTTGTTTATTCGCAACGTAAGTCGCGAGGTAAAGCACGAGCGCTAATTTCGCAAGTTCAGACGGTTGGATCTGCAGAGGCATGCCAGGAATCGCAATCCATCTTTTTGCACCATTGGCCTCGACGCCGAAGGGTTTTATGAAGACAAGGCAAAGGGCGATTATTGAAAGGACTAGAAAACTGAAAGCAAAGCGCTTATATTTCCAGTACGGGATACGCTGTGCTATGAGCAGTACGACCAGTCCGGTGACAGCGAAAACTGCCTGCCTCTTTGCAAAATAGGCAGTATCTTTGCCTGTGTACATGGAGAGCGCCGCAGTGGCAAAACTTGCGTCATATACGAGCGCTATTCCTATGACCAAGAACGCGACAGTCAGCAAGAAAAGCCACATGTCCATGGGTTGTTTCGCTCTCTGCATTTATGCCTCCACTCGTGCTGCCAGATCAGCGACTGCCGCCTTGAAGGCAGTTCCTCTGTGCTCGAAGTCCCTAAACATGTCGAAACTGGCGCATCCCGGTGAAAGGACGATTGTATCACCGGCTTCAGCCCGTTCCCATGCCTGATTAACTGCTTCTTCCATTGACCTTGCCTTGCTAATATTCTTGAATCCGGCTGCGAGTGCCGCTTTCTCAATCAATGGTGCGTCTTTGCCGATAAGTACGACATGTTTCGCATACTTCACGAAAGCCTCAGCGAGTGCCTCATAGTCCCCGCCTTTGCCTTTGCCCCCTGCGATCACTATCGCGGGGCGACCGATTGCTTCCAATGACCGTACTGCAGCGACCACATTCGTGCACATCGAATTGTTGAGGAATTCGACGCCTTTTATAAATGCCACAGGCTCAAGGCGATGCTCAGGCGGCGCGAACGAGTCAACTGCTTCCTGGACGCAGTCCCTGCGGGCGCCAAAGGAGAGTGCACACGCAGCAGCCGCAAGCACATTTTCTAAATTGTGAGTCCCTCTCAACCTCATTCTTGTCGTGTCGCACACAAACCATTCGCCATCCGTCGTTCTTAGCCATACCTCGCTGCCGCGCATAAATGTGCCGCGCTCTACCTCGTGCGTTCTGCTAAATTGCCAGACCTGACTCCGAATCCTGTTGGCAAATCCAATGACGACTGGATCGTCTGCGTTAAGAACTGCATAATCCTCGGGTTCCTGGTGTTCAAATAGTCTGGCTTTAGTCTCCGCGTAGGTTACCATATCCGGATGCCGGTCGAGATGGTCTGCACTTATATTGAGTAAGGCTGCTACTCTGGGGCGAAACGTACTGACCCATTCGAGTTGGAACGAACTGATTTCTGCAACAATGACGTCCGAAGCAGAGGCACGATATGCCGCGCGGATAAGCGGCAAGCGGGTCTCACCAGCGACAATATTGCCAGCAACATATACATGCCTTCCATCGCATTTGAGTATCTCACCGGTGAGGGCGGTAGTCGTGGTCTTCCCGTTCGTTCCAGTGATTGCAATGATTGGTGCCGGCGATATGCGATAACCTAATTCTATCTCCGAGAGTATCGGTATTCCGCGTTCTTGTGCGATGATAAGTCCTGGGCAGGTCTCGGGGACCCCTGGGCTTGTCACAACAAAGTCAGCGGTCCAGAGCATATCGAATGCCTCTTTGCCTACCTTGATTTGTGCACCCAATTCGCGAGTAATTTTGATGCCATCTTCAAGTTCGGGGGCCTCTTTTTGGTCATGTATGGTGACAACAGCGCCAAGCGCGGTGAGGATCTCGGCTGCTGCAAGACCTGAGCGTGCCATACCAATAATATGCGCTTTCTTTCCGTAGAAGTCTGTTTGTTTTGCTAACTGCCCCATCGTATGTCAAACACCCCCGCCCAGGCTAGTACCGCAAGCGCTGCCAAACCGCCCGCGATCCAGAATCGCACTACGATCCTCTGTTCAGGCCATCCAGAAAGTTCGAAATGATGATGTATTGGTGTCATTTTAAAGATGCGCTTGCCAGTTAGTTTAAACGAAGCAACCTGAATCATCACAGAGACTGCCTCAATCACAAAAACAATCCCAATCAGGAGGTAGAAAAACTCAGCCTTGCCCAGCACGGCGATCGCCGCCATTCCTGCTCCGATAGATAGCGACCCCGTGTCACCCATGAACACCTTTGCCGGATTTGTATTGTACCAGAGAAAGCCGACGCACCCTCCCGCCAATGCCCATGCAATGATGGAAAGTCCACCCTCGAGCGCAGGGAAGACAAGCGTCCCAAGTGCGAGACCAGTGATGGCGGTCAGCCCGGCAGCGAGACCGTCGAGCCCATCGTTTAGATTTACTGCGTTTGACATTCCCACAATCATGAGCACTGCAAGAGGATAATAGACCCACCCCAGGTCGAGCGCTATCCCATTTCCGAAGTGCACGACACTCGTGTTCAGGACCCTATTCGCATAAACCCACCAAAGGAAAGCAGCCGCCAAAACAAATTGCCCCAGCAACTTGTGGCGCGCCTTGAGCCCCAATGACCTACCCCTCGAAACTATCAAGTAGTCGTCGACAAAGCCTAGGATTGCATATCCTATAATCAAAAGGACTGCCGCCAAAACTTTCGGATAGGCGACCCACCGTATAGCGGTACCCACTCCTGCACCAAGGAGGATGATAAGTCCTCCCATCGTCGGTGTACCTTGTTTTTCTCTGTGCCGCTCTGGAACGTCTTCACTGACGGTCTGTCGGAGTTTCAGCCGTGACAGGATGTTGATTGCATTTGGTCCTATAAGGAGCGACACGAAAGCCGCTGTCAAAAATGCAATTGCGGCATTAGTCACTTAGCAAAATCCTCACAATCTCTTCCATTTTCATTGCTCGTGAACCTTTGACCAAGATGGCATCTCCTTCCATGACCTGATTCTTGAGATGCTTCGCTGCCTGGATGCTGTCTGGATACCACTGGATTGCGGTTTCAGGCAAGCCGTTCTTTCTGGCGCCTTCAGCAAATCCGCGAGCCAATTCACCCACTGCCACAAGAATGTCAACACCAGCGTTGCGCAGTGCTGCTCCAATATCCCTGTGTGCCTTTTGTGCGTAATCACCTAACTCCAACATGTCGCCAAGAACAGCGATTTTGCGCTTGTGACCAGCGAGCGCTTGTAGCGTTTTTAGTGCCGCTGTCATAGACGCTGGACTTGCATTGTACGTGTCGTTAAGTATGACGTAACCAGCATTTGACCCAACAAGTTCCATACGCATTGCGGGTGGGGTGAAACTTTCCAGACCGTCTCGTATAGTCTGGAGATCAAATCCAAGTGCCACACCGGTGGCAGCCGCGGCAAGTGCATTGTAAAGATTGTAATGACCAATCATCGGAATTGAGACTCTTACTTCATCATCGCGTGTTCTAATTATGCACTCACATCTTCCGTCCTCTACCGGATCTACATTGACACCGCTGACGTCTGCAGACTTGCACGAACCAAAACTAACAACCTTGCCACTGAATTTATGTCTTAGAAGTTCGTAATAACCGTCCTCTGCGTTGAGCACTGCAATTCCGTCTGGTGGCAGTTCGCTGAGTACCTCAGATTTCGCCTCAGCGATCGCTCCTTGTGAACCTAGGCGCTCTATGTGCGAAAGACCAATGTTGGTAATGACTGCTACATGCGGTTTCGAGATCTGCGCAAGCCGCTTAATCTCGCCAAGTCCTCTCATCGCCAGTTCAAGCACCAATGCATCATGTGTTCTATCGAGTTTGAAGATAGTCAGCGGCACTCCGATTTCATTGTTGAAATTTGCTTCATTCTTCAAAGTTTTCCAGCGGCGGCTGAGGATGGATGAAATCATTTCCTTTGTGGTTGTCTTGCCGACGCTCCCGGTCACGGCAATCACCTTCACATCGAACTTGCTTCGGTAGTGACCGGCAAGGTCACCGAGTGCCCACAGCGTATCGTTCACCTTGATTACAGGTCTATTTGCACATCCTGGAATATCCGATGGATCCTGCTTGCGCGAGACAACCAGTCCTACGGCTCCGGACTCGACTGCTTTAGCAAGATAAGCGTGACCATCCGTATGTTCGCCCTTGAGTGCGAAGAATAGATCACCGGGCTTCAGAGTCCGAGTATCCGTGCTTATGCCCGTCGCATAGCCTTCGGGCTTGCCATGAAGCAAAACTCCCCCTATTGCCTCAATTATTTCAGTCAGGGCTAGGCTTTCCATTCAGTCATCCTTGCTATCCAAGCATCCCAGCAATTCTCGCACGACCTCCCGGTCGTCGAAGGGAATCGTCTTATCCTTGAATATCTGGTAGGTTTCGTGACCCTTGCCAGCCACAACGACTAGATCCCCAGACCGGGCTGTTTCTAGAGCCTGTCTGATTGCTTCGCGCCGGTCCAAAACTACTTTTACTTGTCCCGCTTTGGACCGGTCAATCCCAGCAATGATTTCTTCGGCAATTTGCTCAGGTGGCTCGCTTCGTGGATTGTCAGACGTTACAATGCAAAAGTCTGCCAATTCCGATGCAATTCTCCCCATGATTGGGCGCTTTGCCTTGTCACGGTCACCTCCGCAGCCGAAAACAACGATCAGCCGCCCTGTGGTCAGAAAACGCGCCGACTTGAGGACATTTTCAAGTCCATCAGGAGTATGCGCATAGTCCACAATGACGCCGAAATCCTTGCCTTGACCCACGGCCTCGAACCGCCCTGCCACGGGGGAAACCGAAGATAACCCCGATTTGATCTCGCCCATACCGAGCCCCAAAGCGATACCTGCGCCTATGGCCGCAAGTGAATTATAAACATTAAACAATCCACCTAGTTTGAGCGAAAGGTCAAAGTTGCCAACTGGTGTCGCCGCTCGGAATGATATGCCTTCCGCAGTTGCGTTGACGTTGGTAGCCCGGACGTCCGCCTCCGAACTAATTCCATAAGTGATCACCTTGCCATGTGTGCTACGGGCAACCTCCTCACCATATGGGTCGTCCAGGTTCACCACCGCAATAAATGTTTTGGAAGACGACTGCGGGTATTCTCTAAAGAGCAGCATTTTGGTTTGTAAGTAGTCTTCGATAGACGAGTGAAAATCAAGGTGATCCTGCGTGAGGTTGGTGAAAACGCCGACATCGAACTCGCAGCCCTCGGTGCGATGCATTGCAAGTGCGTGTGAGGAAACTTCCATGGCAACAGCGCGCACGCCTTCCTGGACCATCTGAGAAAGGAGTTTCTGAAGGTCCACCGATTCAGGAGTGGTTCGCTCTGTTGGAGCCGGCGTACCCTTAATACGCGCACCGAGCGTCCCGATGACACCTGCGGGAACCCCTGCTGCGCGAAGCATGCTTTCTACGAGATAGGTAGTTGTGGTTTTGCCGTTGGTTCCAGTTATGCCCACAAGTTTTAAGTGGCGAGAAGGATACCCGTAGAATCGATTGGCGAGAACAGGCAAGGCTTTTCGAACTTCTGGCACCAGTACTGTTGGAACTGCGCTGCCATCTGGCGAGGTAGAGACGGCTCGGTCTGCTAGAATGGCAGAAGCCCCATTTTTGAGTGCGTCGGGGATGAAGTTATGCCCATCAAATCTACTGCCTCGGATGCAGGCAAAAAGAGTGCCTGGTACTACCCGCCGGGAGTCGTAAGCAATCTGCTCAATCTCGGGGTCCACCGTTCCTACAATGCGTTTTTCTGGTAGCGGGTCGATTAGGCGGCTTAGTAACATTGGCTAAAATCCCCCGAGTTTTCAACAAGGTGCACCGCGCAACAGTGTGCCCGGAAGTTCTCGCGCTGCGCATATTGTAGCATATGAGAAACTCTTTGTGTATCGGAAACACTGATTGGACTCCGTATTAAAGTGTGAACCGATCCTAAGTTTGATCAGAACTTATCAAATAACCTTAATCACTAATCCTGACGCTGCAGTTTCATCTACTCTTTGGTTTCCCGGTGTTATTCGAGACATCCACAAACGGGCACATACGACCGCACAGACGAGTCGGGCGCACCGAGCCGTCCTTTTTATTGACCAACAGGGATTATCCATTGGGTGCGTGCTGAACCCCATTATTTGTTTGCGCTTCGCGTGGTTCTCCGCGTTTAGTCGTATCTGCCACGGGTGAAGTTTTTGGTATGTCGTCCGGCGGAACTTTCATGTACCACATGGCTTTGCGCCCCGCCTCTCTAAAGACGGGCGCCGCTGCAACACCACCGAACTGTGTATCCTTCGGCTCATCTATCGCAACGAGGATCACGACGCGTGGCTCCGTAGCCGGCAGGAATCCGACAAACGAGGCAACATATTTACCAGCCGCATACCCATGTCCGGAGGTGCTTGCTTTCTGGGCTGTTCCTGTCTTACCTGCCGTCTTGTAACCGTCAACCCGCGCTGCCTTCCCTGTACCCGCAATACAAACGTTCTGAAGCATCTCGCACATCCGGTCAGCCACTTCTCTCGAAACAACTCGCCTCACCGCTCGTGGGTAAAATGTCTTAACCGAAGTCCCATCTGGTTTGCGTATCTCTTTTACAATATGCGGATGCATCATTATTCCGCCGTTTGCAATTGTCGCATACACGACTGCGAGTTGAAGCGGAGTAATCGCGATGCCCTGACCGAAGGAGATATTTGCGACGCGTATATCTGGCCACTCCTGCCAGCGATCTTCCCACCCACACGTCTCACCAATCATTCCCGTGCCCGGCTTCTCATATAACCCGAAGGCTTTCTCGTACTTGTGCAGTCGCTCTTTACCGAGACGCATACCGATTTGAGCAGCGCCAACGTTGCATGAATGCTGGATTACTTTCGCCACGGTTAATTGACCGTGACCGCCTGCAAACTTGCCATGAAGCGAACAGTGGATTATGTGTTTCCCGATGGGCAGCACTCCTCGGCAGTAGAACGTGTCGTCAAGGTCAATCGCTTTTTCTTGAAGGGCAGCCGCACACGTAACCGTCTTGAGCGTTGACCCTGGTTCATATAAGTCCGTGATCACTCGATTTCGACGTGAGGCTGCATCTGATTCGGCAACGTTATTCGGATCATATGTCGGCATATTCGCTAAAGCAAGTATCTCCCCTGTATTAGGATCCAACATTATAGAGGATGCTCCGGCGGCTCTGTGCGACTGATATGCATTCCTTAATTCCATCTCGAGAGCATATTGCAGGGTTGAATCCAGTGTCAGAACGATGTCCATTCCATCCTGTGGCTCGACTCTTTTGCGGCATGTTCCAGGGATTACTATGCCCTTTGCGTCTACTTCTGCGATCGCATAGCCATCAACACCGCGAAGATACTTGTCGAAGGCTTTCTCCAGACCTTCGATACCTACGCCGTCAATATTCACAAAACCTATGACGTTTGCGGCAAGCCCACCTGCAGGATAAACGCGCATCATCACTGGAATAGCACCTACTGCTGGAAGTTTTGCCGCTTTGACCGCGAGTCCTGTCCTGGCGTCAACCCGCCGCTTAATGAAGACAAATCTGGTATTCGCCTGCAGTTTTGCGAGTATCTCACTGGGGTGGCACTTGAGGATCTCAGCAAGTTCTTTTGCTACCCTCGGTTTCTCTTGCTTATCCATCATTCGGGGGTGGGCACATATGTCGTAACCTTGAACACTAACGGCTAGTTTTATGCCGTTCCTATCATAGATAGTGCCGCGTCTTGCAGGAAGCACAATATGTCGTATTTTTTTTCCTTTGTGAGCAAAAAAATCTGCCCGAATCACTTGGACATAAAAGAGTCTAAGGCAGAGCGCAGCGTATAGAAAAATCAAAACATAAACGCATTTGCGCACCCTTCGATGAACAAGTTGGTTATAAGACAGGATTCGCTTCAATCAGACCACCTTGTTGAACGCACGTGTTTGGCGTTAGGCCAATTATGGCGTCACACGACGGCACAATACAAACTGACGATCAATCAGCGCAAACCAATGGGCCAAAGGAAGAAGATTACAGAAGGTTTCTTACGCTACCGCTGGCCCTGCGTATTCTCGGCTACCCAAAGATCATTGTCAGGACTCTTGAGGAAAGCCATCTCTGTCGCTGGCCGCATATGCCTTGCTAACGCAAGTTGAGTGATTCGGTCAGGACGGCGGAGAGTATCCAATTTTATCCTGAGTTCCTGGTTTTCGATCTTTAGATTGTTCAGTTGAGATACCATGTCTGCCTTTTCGTAACCCTTTACTGTAACCCTCGCATATGCACCGATGTACACTGTTGCTCCGAAGCATATGATGGCTGCAGATGCAAGGATTACGGTTACGCGGTCGAACAAGAGAAATCGCAGTAGCCAGCACTGTCTGTTGGTTTTCTTTTTGCGAGGAAAAGTCCTCTCTGCCTGCCTTCTTGCCGCCAGCATTCTTAGACACCCCCCACCATAAGGTAATTTCTTGAAACCATTTGGGTCATGGCGACTCACAACGACACCAGGTTTGGTTCGCTATCTAAACTTTCCTTGCCGCACGCAATTTCGCACTTCGCGCACGCGGATTTGCCTTTAGTTCCTCGTCGGATGGAACTACCGGGCGTTTTGTGAGTATCTCAATGTCCTTTTTTGCCCCGCAGGCACACACAGGTAGTGATGATGGGCACGTACATCGTCCCAGGTGCCTGCCAAATGTTTCTTTGACTATCCTGTCTTCCAGCGAATGGTAACTCAATACGACAATTCGTCCGCCCGAGCGTAACAGACGAATTGCTGCCTCTAGTCCCTGCTCCAGTGATTCCAACTCACGGTTGACTGCAAGCCTGAGCGCCATGAACGTTCGAGTCGCTGGATGGATTGACTTAGACCTCGCACCCGCCGGTATCGCCGCGAGAACGACATCAACTAGGTCGAATGTCGTTTCCAGAGGACGTCGCCGCCTTCTCTCGGCAATGAACTTGGCGATGCGCTTTGCCCAGCGTTCTTCTCCATACCTTTGGATCAATTCTGCGAGCCGGCGTTCGGAAAGCGAGTTGACTAACTCCCTGGCGGTCAACTGCTGTGTAGCGTCCATGCGCATGTCCAAAGGCGCGTCATACCTGAAGCTGAAACCACGCTCTGCCGCTTCGAGTTGCCGCGATGATACTCCTAAATCGAAGAGTATCCCGTCCGCCGCCTCAATGCTCGCGTCACGTGCAATTGTCTCAAGGTTCGAGAAATTTCCCTTTACCAGGATTACGCTGTTCGAAAAACTGGCTAGATTTTCCGTTGCCGCCCGTAGCGCCTCGTCATCTCTATCTATGCCCAGGAGCCTGCCGCCGGGCATTATCCGCTTTAGAATCTCAACCGCATGCCCACCCCCGCCCACCGTGCAATCAACGAATGTCTCACCCGAGTGTGGGTCAAGAAACTTGATTACCTCTTCAACCATGACGGGTACGTGAAATTCCGCCATGAGGAGCCGCCATTAAGCCAGTTGCACCGCTTTCGCCGAGGCGCTCAGGTCCTCGTCAGTGATGCTAGCGGTAAACTGTTCCCATCTCTCCTTGCTCCAAATCTCGATCATTCTTCCCGTTCCTATGATGACAACTTCTTTGTTTATGCCAGCAACTTCTCTCAAGTTAGCGGGAAGAGCCACACGCCCCTGAGGGTCCGTGCCAGTCTCGACTGCATAGCCGTAGAACACGCGTTGTAGAAACAAAACATTCTCGTCTAGGAGAGGTTGAGTGGACAGGCGTTGATCGAGATCGCGAAACATATCGTCTGTCAGAATCCATAGACAGCCGTTTAATCCTCGCGTGATTATGAACTTTTCTCCAAGTTTCAGCCTGAACTTTTGGGGAATAATCACGCGATTCTTTTCGTCCAGATTATGGGAGTAGCCTCCACTAAAGATACCACTGGACATCCCTGCGCCAACCCTCCAGACACCACTTGACACCCAATATACCCCTGCATTATATACTTGTCAACCCCCTTTTCTTACTCTTGGGGAAAATTCTGACAATTTTTTTTGCTTATTCGGCTGGGAAGAGCAGGGAACACTGGAGAACAAGAGGCTCCTGTCCTGGCGCATTCTGGGCAGGCAATATAAGAAGACTTTACTGCGCTCATGAAACCGCAGAGCAGCAGAAGGGAGGCTGCCTGTATCTGTTTTATTCAGAATCAGAAAAAAATCTGAAAATAAATCCGCCGGGGATTGGCGTAAAGTGTTGACAGGATTCCAGCAACCTTGTAGAATTGCGTCAGCCTTTGCTTCTGTTGAGAATACTCCGCGCTGACTAGAATCTATCTGCGGATTTCGGTCGGGCGGAAAGGATTCCAATCTCGACCAGGGCCTCGGGGCAGGATGCTCCGAGGCCTGAATCATTTGGAGGGCGACCTCTATTGACGCGTTTGCCCCAGGTCATTAGAATATCCCTGGACAGCCAAAGGTCTCTGCTATACGCTTCTGAGGCATTCAGAGCTCGGAGAAAGCAGCAGTTGTAAGTGTGAGCCATCGAGTAACTGAGAAAAGGGTCCAGCAAAAAGCATCAGAGGAGTTTCAAATGTCTACCATCAAGAGCGAACCTTCTACAGTGGATAGCCCGCTTGGTTTACCGCGGGAGACACTAGCAGATTACCTTCGACAGATGTATGAAATCCGGTTTTTTGAGGAGAAGGTGTCCGAACTCCTCAAAGCTGGTGTGATCAAGGGTGCATCACATCTGTACGCAGGTGAGGAAGCAGTCGCCGTGGGCGCGATTTCCGCTATAACAGAAGAAGATGTGATTGCCAGCACCCACCGAGGGCATGGGCATTGCGGAGCGATCGGCGTCAAACATGCCCACTCCGAAGATGAACGCCAGCAGCACTGGAACAAAATGATGGCAGAACTGATGGGCAAGGCTACTGGCTATTGCAAAGGACGTGGCGGGTCAATGCACATTGCTGACGTCGAGAAAGGGAACCTAGGGTCAACAGGGATAGTCGGTGGCAATATTCCCATTGCCACAGGTGCCGCTTTGGCAGAGAAGTTGAAAGGTACAAACAATGTTGTCCTCTGTTTCTTTGGTGACGGAGCGAGCAATACCGGTGCATTTCACGAATCTCTCAACATGGGGGCGACTCTTCTCGGCGGACTACCCATCGTGTATATATGCGAAAACAACCTATATGGTATGTCGGTGCCGTTCCATGATAAATCCGTGCCCGAAGCCGGACAAGCGTCTAAGATAGAGAACATTGCGGACCGGGCGGCTGCGTATGGCATCCCTGGGTACGTTGTAAACGGCATGGACGTCCTGGCTGTCCGCGAAGTTGTGGGCAAGGCAGTGGAGCGTGCTCGACGTGGTGAAGGTCCTACCCTTGTCGAAGCGAAGACGTACCGGTGGTTTGGTCATTCCATCAGCGATCAGCGAATTTATCGTACCAAGGAAGAGGAAGCAGAATGGAGAGCCAAATGTCCGATTGAGACCTTCAGAACAAGGCTGCTCAAGGAAGGCGGGTTCAGTGAAGAGGAATTAGACAAGATTCGAGATACCGCATTCCGAACTATCGAAAATGCAACAAAGTTTGCGATGGACAGCCCGTATCCAGATGTGAGCGGTCTGTATGATGACGTATATGTTCCTATGGACGTGGAACGTTGGGAGGCTGAAAAAGTACGTGAGCGGTCGGTTGCAAAAAAGATTAATGCGATTGAAGCGGAGATTCGCGCATATACCCGTGCTCAGTCAGGTGGTTCTCCCAAAGCCGCCTTGCCAAAGTTAAACAAAGAAGCAGCTTCCGAGTTTGAGAAGAAGTTCGGCATGCCGATCATAACTTATGGTCAGGCAATCGTGGAAGCCCAACGCGAGGAGATGAAGCGAGACCCGCGTGTCTTCATCATGGGCGAGGACGTTGGATTGTACGGCGGTGCATATGCCGCCACGCGCGGGCTGTATGCAGAGTTTGGTCCTGAGCGCGTGATTGACACTGCAATATCAGAAGCGGCGATTGCAGGAGCGGGAGCGGGCGCAGCCATGCGAGGAACCCGTCCGATTGCAGAAATCATGTACATTGACTTCACGACTATCGCTTCCGATCAGATTGTCCACAATATGGCTTATAACCGGTACATGTTTGGCGGTAAGACCAAGGTGCCAATGGTACTTAGAACTGAGGGTGGAGTGGGAAGATGCATTGCAGCGCACCACTCAGAAAGTTTGGAAGCATGGTTTGTACATATCCCTGGCTTGTATGTAGTGATGCCTTCGACGCCTTATGATGCGAAGGGGTTGCTAAAGGCATCTATCCGCGACGACAATCCAGTTATGTTCATCGAGCATAAAGTCCTTTACAGCGGCGTTATGGGTCCTGTGCCTGCAGAGGACTACATCATTCCTATTGGGGTCGCTGATATCAAACGCGAGGGCACGGCAGCGACTATTGTTGCTTATTCCCGCATGCTCCATTTTGCCCTTGATGCGGCTTTGGAACTTGAAAAGGATGGAATCGAAGTAGAGGTGATTGATCCGCGAACTCTCAACCCTCTTGACGTGGAAACTATTGCCACCTCTGTTCGAAAGACAGGACGGATAATTACTGTCTCGGAAGGGTATCCGCGGTGCGGCGTAGGGGAGACGATAGTGCGCCAGGTAATGGAGTTTAAGTTTTCCGACGGAACCATAGGGTTTGACTATCTCGACGCCCCACCGATAGTTCTCTCAGGTAAAGACTGCCCAATTCCCATGTCGGAGCCGCTCGAAGATGCGGCTGTGCCTACCAGGGATGACATCGTATGGGCTGTAAGGTCTGTGGTCTAGCACGTGGGGCATACCGGTCTGTTCAGGTAGTCGTCTCCATAGAGATGGCGTTTTGCAGACGCACCATTTGATTTGCGATCGGCGGAGCATGGCGTGTGAGTTATGCCGAGGACGGCGTGATTAACCAGCGGACCGAATGCCCGAGGCATCATACCAAAATGCTCTTATTGCCTGTCCTGCGTTATGCGCTTCGGTCTTTGCTAGTGAGTACATGACAAAAGCCACCCTGACCGATGACATCAAGAACATAGCGATAGAACTCGGCTTTCACGCTGTCGGCATCACAACGACTGCACCATTCGAAGAGGCAGAGCGCATTCTGATAGGGCGATACAAGAGCGGATTCCTGCAAGGCTCAAGTTTTAATCCTGACTCAATTAGGATTTACACCCACCCTCGCCTTTCTTTTGCCAAGGCGTCATCAATCATTGCTGTAGCCATTTCTTATCTTACAGACGAGGCTCTACCTTACGCGGACGAGCCTGCAGGACCATCAAGGGGGATACTGGCTCGGTTTTCGCGCGGACTTGATTACCATACTGCGCTTGCACAGTCCTTATCCGCGCTTGAGTGCGCTGTTCGAAGGATTGCGGGTAAGAACCTCGAGGCGAGATGTTGGGTAGACACGGGTCCACTCCTTGACCGTTCAGCAGCGATAAGAGCAGGTGTCGGCTCACCCGGGAAGAATACCTGCGTTTATGTGGGTAAGTACGGTTCCTGGGTGGTGCTGGGCGAACTGGTGACCGACCTCGACCTTGAGCCTGACGAGCCTGCATCCCTCAGCATTTGTGGCGAGTGTGAGGAGTGTATAAGGGTGTGCCCAACTGGTGCGATTCGCGAGCCATATGCGGTGGATATGCGGATTTGTCTGTCCCAGGTCACGCAAATGAAGGGATTTATTCCAAGGTGGCTGAGGAGCAAACTCGGTGCTCGTGTTTACGGTTGCGACACATGCCAATCAGTCTGTCCCCTGAATCGGTCTGCCATACCGGGAAATCTTGACGTCTTTCGGCCTTTGCCAAAACTTGGCGCTTATCTGGAATTGCTTTCCCTGGTCAACATAAGCCCGAGTGAGTTCAAGAGAACGGTTGCACTCACAACAGCGGGCTGGATAGGGCGCTCCCGTTTTCGCAGAAATGTTGTCGTTGCAATGGGTAATATCGGAGACCCGGCTTTTGTACCAGCGCTTTGCGAGGCACTCAGGGATCCAGTGCCGCTCATCCGTGCCCATGCCGCCTGGTCCCTTGGGCGCATCGGGACACGGTCTGCGCGCCTGCCACTCGAAAAGGCGCTAGCAGAAGAGACTGATGACCGGGTAATTGAAGAAGTCCGATTGGCTTTGGGTGAGGAACACCCGGAGATGCCTGAAATGCCAAGACACGGTGACTCATAAGATCATGTCGGAGAAAAGGATGAGACCAATGAAACCGAATAGCGCAATTGAGTTTATCAATGTTCTATGCGTCGCAGTTCTGATCGGTGGAGCAGCAATGTTTTCGGTGATGTACCTTGAGGGCGTATTCCTTGAGGTGGCGGTCGTCGGAATTGTCGCTCTCGTGATTGTGTCTTGGCACTTCCTGCGGAAGCGTTTTGGCAGATACGAATGAAGATACGCGCAGGCGAAGGAGTAGAGGCTTCTATGTACATTGAATGATTGCGCATGAATTGTGTGCGCTTGGCTTCAGTGGTTTTTGCAATGTCGAGTGATGGCAGAGAAACAGGACCTTGAATTAATGCGGAGATTCTGTTTCAAGACCCGCGGAATCGAGGGCGCAAAAAATCAGAGAATCCCGAGAAGCGGGAAGATGTGTGGGAGCCGATGACTATGATCGTCGCGCCTTTGCTCAGTTTGGGTGTAGTTTGTGCATTCGCGGGTGGGCGAAGATTTGGGTCAATGGAACGCTCGTGCGTCACCATCTTGTATCACGTCTCGCTGTCGCGAGGCAGGATTGTTTTAATGCGCACCTGCGTAAGGGGGCGAACACAGTTCCAGCCAAAGTGGGGGATGGCGTTGGCGGGCGCTTATTATGGAGGTGTAGGGCGACAGAAGCAGTGAGATTCTAGCCCAGTTAGAGGTGGCAGAGAGCGAAGGCTTTCGAGCACCAAGAAATAACTTTGGTGCGCCTCACTGCATACGAAATTGCAGTGCTAGGTCAATGGCTCGCCAATCACCGCAGTTACGGAGACAGGCATTTCAGAGAAAACGTTCCAGGTTCTCCTCGCGGTGCGCCTTATTTGTCCCTACCAAGAAGTCGTCCCTTTTGCTATTGAGGGTCATACTCTAGGGTTTGGGCTGATAGTGGAGACGTGGAGCCTGTCCGGGTTATTGCTACGGCAAGCGACGGGATAGTATAATCCAGCGGTGTGTTCGTGAACATAGAAGCCGCCCGAAGACCGAAGGCGGTTTGCCAGGTGAAGCCGTGGGTCACAAGAGCGCTTGTATTCTTATTACGAATGATGACGGCATATACGCCGAAGGTCTTTTCGCGCTGAAATCGGCTCTTGAATCAGTGGGAAGGGTAATTGTCGTCTCACCTGACCGACCTAGAAGTGCGTCTGGGCACTCCATCACCCTCCACAAGCCACTGCGCCTCAATAAAGTCCGTCTTCCCGATGGTACATACGGCTATTCGTCAAATGGCACCCCATCAGATTGTGTCTCACTGGGCGTACTAGACGTTGTAGGTGAGAAAGTTGACCTCGTTGTATCCGGGATCAATTGGGGTCCGAATCTTGGCTGGGACCTGACGTATTCAGGCACAGTTTCTGCAGCGATGGAGGGTGCAATAATGGGCATACCTTCCTTCGCTGTTTCAGTGGCATCATATGAAGAAGGAATTTCTTTTGAATATGCGGCAAGGTTTTCTGCATTCCTGGCGAAGTTGCTTTTGACGCATGAACTCCCACCGGACACCCTTTTGAATGTCAATGTGCCCAATTTACCAGCCGACCAGATTAGAGGCATCGAAATTACACGGCAGGGCAAGCGGAGATACAGCGGCAAGATAGAAAAGAGAATAGACCCACAGGGTCGGGTTTACTATTGGCTGGGTGGCAACGTAGAGGTGGGCGAACTGGAGGATGGTACGGATGTCAAAGCCATTGCGGAGAACAAAGTGTCGGTTACACCTGTGCATCTCGACCTTACAGGATATGCCGCACTGGAAAGCCTGCGCACCTGGGGACTTGAGAGGTTTCGCTGATTAGGCAGAGGGCTTTAGACGTCAGTTTGTCTTTAGGACAGCAGTGAGAGGGGATTGTGTCAATGGATTTCGAGATAATTGATGCAAACACGCTCTTTGGGTTTGACCCGTCACATCGGCTGGATTTGTCCGTGGAGCGGCTTCTTCGGGATATGGAACGATACAAGGTTACTTCCAGCGTTACCCTTTCCACGATGGGGATCTTCAATGACTACCAGAAAGGCAATGAAGCGACAATGGCTGTGGCGGCGGACAAACGGCTCATTCCTGCAGGCACCATAAACCCACAGACCTATTTTTCCTCGGCTGATGAAATTGCGAGAATAGCACAAAATTTTCGGCTATTCAGATTCTTTCCGGAAGAACAAGGGTGGCCCATAGATTCTGTGGCCTTTGAACTTGTATTGAAGCATATTGCGCCTTTCAAGCCGGCTGTAATGGTAGACGCAACTTATCCCGGCGAACCGAGTCGGCTCATGAAGATTGTGCGAGACTACCCAGGCACAGTCGTTCTCTCTTCGATTTCTGATAACACTCTTGCAGAAGCACTCGCTTTGATGTTAGAGTTGCCAAATGTAGTAGTCGAAACCCATGAACTTCATGTGCCTGGTGCGCTAAAATTGCTCTCCGAAAGGGTTGGTGCTCATCGCATCATCTTTGGATCTGGGGCGCCTAGGCGTTCCACAGCCAGTTCACTGAATTACGTTTTGAACTCAGAACTTTCCCACGCAGAGAAAAGCCTGGTGCTAGGTGGAAACATGAAGCAAATCCTGGAGGGCAACTAGATGGCGGTTGATGTACGAGTTAACTACATGGAGCATGACCTGCTAGGTCGTCCACTTGGGCGGGAGGGAATCATTGCCTCGATGGACAAGTACAAGATTGACACCGCCATTCTTGTCCCGAACCTGGCTGTGACATGCGACTTTCGGATCGGAAACGAGCATGTCATGCAAATTATCAAGGACGATCCACGGCTTTATGGCTACTTTGTCGTAAACCCCAATTATCCAGAAGAGTCCATCGAGATGATGCGTCGAATGATGAGCAACAGGAAATTCCTGGCGATGGCGATATTCCGGGGTGCATCCCTTCCGTATCCGAATTTAGACGACTGCCGCGAAATCATAAACGCGTACCGGCGATTCACCAAGCCGGTATTCCTTCACACGCCCGACGCCGACTCTGTAGAGGCGGCCAAAGAGATCGCTGCTGCCTTTCCTACACTCCAATTCATTTTTGGTTCGATGGGCGGAGCGGACTGGAAACGTGCGCTTAACCTCGGCAAACTAATCAATGTGTATTTGGAAACCTCAGGGTCGTTCGACGTAGAGAAAATAGAGGAGGCGGTGGGCAAGGTTGGTGCACATAAGGTGCTTTTCGGAAGCGATTTTCCTTTGTCTGACCCGGCATCAGAGATTGCCCTCATCCGAGCAAGTAACCTTTCCAAGGATGCAATGGTAAGGATATTCGACCAGAATGCAGTCAAACTCTTTGGTCTCGGACCGAAGACACAGAAGGAGTGAACCAGTGCATCGTAAAACCGCATTTTTGCTTTTTACACTTATGAGTTTCTTTATTTGTAGTAGGGGTGTGGGGCAGGAGTTGCCGATTGCCACAAGAACGCTCATAGAATGGAATTTTGACTCGCAGACCGATTTGCAACAATGGAAGACTGTGCACGCAATCTCTGACCTCGCTATAAGGGACGGCTGCCTGACCGGGCGCGTGACTGGTGACGATCCCTTCATTGCAAGTCCACTTTTCGAAATAGTGACGACACCCCTGCAGTTTATCGAGATTAGATTGCGCACCACAGTCAGCGGACCAGGCGAAATATACTGGGCGAGCACAACCGAACCACCATATGAAGGGTTCAGACCAGATAAAGTGGAGGTTGTCCAGTACGCAGGGGGCGAGTTCCGCACGTATCGTTTCTTCCCATTCTGGCAAGGTGAAAAAAGGATCATTCGTTTGAGGTTTGATCCTCCGGGTGATGCAGAGTTTGCGCTGGACTATATCAAAGTCAAAGAACTTAATGTGCCTGCAGACGATAAATCCTGGTTTGATTTCACGAGCGGCTCTCCGCTCTGGTTTGGCGCAAACTCGGTGCAACCATCGCGCAGCACGGGAGGAATGCGCATCGTAACTGAGGAGCAGGCGCTTTTTGTTGCACCTTGCGCTGGATTCAAAGCCGATGAACGTCCCTGGCTGTCATTCAGAATCAGATGCAGAGGTTCAGAGTACGCGGCAGTCCGCTGGGCAACCGACACCCTGCCTGGGGTTCAATCTTTCGTTTTCGATTTGACGGCTGATGACAGATGGCATACTTACAACATTCCGACAGCCGAGATCCCTGAGTGGCAGGGCAAGATTAACTTTCTTGCACTGGAGATATACCCAATGGCTAAGTTCTCGGGAGAGATTGCTTTCGCCGGGGCCACAGATTGCAGAAAAGGTCCTGCGGAACTTTCTATTAGGAATTTCGGCTTGACTAAGGCAATTGCACGTGTGGGTCAGGTGGCTAACGTCCGAGCAGACGTTACGAACGTCGGCGGACAGCCAACCTCGGACCTAAGGGTCATTCTCGAATTGGGGCCAGAGATGAAACTCGTGGGAGGCTTCAAGGACACCATGGTGCATCGCCTGGAGCCCGGTTCGACACTGGTGCTATATTGGGCAGTCATGTCTTCAAGTGCTGCCTACTCGAAAGCGAAACTTTCAATAAGGGGCGGTTCGAACGTCGTGGCTTGTAAGGAGACAAAACTTCGGTGGTACCCGGCGGTGCGAACCTATGCGGCAAAATATGTGCCAAAACCAAAGCCGGTCAGGGGAGATTACGAGGTAGGCGTGTATTACTATCCGGGATGGTGGGATTTCTGTCGCTGGGCGGTTCTGGACCAATTCCCGGAAAGAACGCCAGTACTTGGTTACTATCGCGAGGGCGAACCAGATGTGGCAGACTGGCACATAAAGTGGATGGTCGAACATGGAATTACATTCATAATCTTTGATTGGTATTGGTCAGCAGGTGGTAGGTCACTCGAGCATGCGCTGCACAATGGGTATATGAACGCGAGGTATCGAGACCTCATTAAGTTTTGTCTTCTGTGGGCAAACCATAACCCTGAGGGATCTTCTTCTGCAGAGGACATGGAGAATGTAACCAAGTTTTGGCTGGATAACTATTTCCTCCTGCCTCAGTATTTCAAGATCGATGGTAAGCCCGTAGTGGTCATTTTTTCACCTGAGCGCCTGACAAAAGACATGGGAGTTGAAGGTGTGCGTAAAGCGTTCGAACGATCCAGACAAATGGCTCGTGAGCGCGGGCTTCCCGGCATCTACTTTGTCGCGTGTGCTTATCCCCAGCATGACCTACGGACACTCGAGGTGGAGGGTTATGACGCCATAAGTGGGTATAACTACCCGATTGCTGGCAGTAAGGGGAGATTACGAGGACCTTACAAAGATAACGTCGCCGGCTACAACGAATACTGGAATGCGATTGCTGACAAAACCAATCTTCGCTATATTCCGGTTGCCGACCCCGGCTGGGATTCCCGTCCCTGGCACGGTCCGAATGCGCGTGTATGGACGGGCAAGACACCCGAATTGTTCAGGCGAATGCTCGAAAATGCAAAGGCGTTTGTTGAAAGGCGAAACCCGGACGCCAATCCTAAGGTCCTCTTTGTGGAGGCGTGGAATGAGTTTGGAGAAGGTGACTTTATCGAACCCCACAAGCAGTTTGGCTTTGATTACCTTGAGGCAATCCGAGACGTCTTCACAAATGCGCCAAAGACGCACGATGACCTGACTCCCGAAGACGTAAAGTTAGGTCCTTATAGTTTCCCGAGGCCGGAACCGAAGACATCGTGGCAATTCGATGACCCAGCCTCGCCTGGTTGGAGTGCAGGTCAGCAAATGACCGGTGGGCATATTGAAAACGGTTGTTTTGTCGCTTATTCTAATGGCGCAGACCCTGCAATGCTGAGCCAAACGACAGAAATTGATGCTTCTACCTTCCGCAGAGTCGAGATTCGAATGAGGGTTGACAAGGGCAAGACTGGGCAGATCTTTTTTGCGGGGCGTGGTCGCCCGTTCGCCGAGCCAGCGAGCAAGCGTTTTGACCTAATCGTAGACGGCGAATTTCATGTATATGGTCTCGACCTTGGCTCAGTTCCTGGCTGGCGCGGAACTGTCACTGCGCTGAGACTCGATCCTACGGACACCGCTGGCGCAAAGGTGGAACTGGATTACATTCGTTTTATCCGATGATGGCATGATCTGCCAACCCGGGATGTCAAGACCGGGACAAAAAGGCTAGGTCGAGAAATCTATCTCGAGTTTTCACTGTTTCCGTGGCACAACCCGTTTGATAGTTTATATACCAATCATGGGGAGGCGAATAACATGATGAAGCAAATTTGGTTAGTCCTTGCATTTTGCACGGTCTGCGCTGTGATGCTAGTACCGCAGGCTCAATCCCAGGAGTCGGTTAGGCTTGAATACAAATACACTCCAGGTGAACTCTTGCGATACAAGATGCAGTTTGACGCAACGCTAAATGTACAAGGGGCGGAGGGAGGTCAATCGCTTGAGATGCCGATGAGAATGGCAGGCGTCATGAGGCAGAAGACCAACCGGGTGCTTCCGAGCGGTGACGCCGAGATAGTGATAAGTTTCGAATCCATGCGCATGCAAATGGAGAATCAGATTCATGAAATGCCAGTTAAGCAATTGCCCGCTATGACTTTTGTAGTTACGAAAAGTGGTCAGGTACGCAGTGCGAGCATCCCAGGTACGAATTTCTCTGCGCCGTTTAGTAGTGAGATGTTTACACCGGGTGGATTTGGGAATTATGTATTCCTTCCTACGACTGAATTGCGTGTGGGCGACACATGGACACAAGACATATCCAACATCCCTGGCTTCGGAACGATTCGAAGCACGGGAAAACTCATAAGCACAAATACGAACATTGGTAAATACAGAGTGGCAGCATTTAGGCAATCCGTCAGTGGGAGCCTAGCAATGGGAATGCCCATGGCACTCTCTACTCAGGAAGGTACTGGCGGTCTGCCGGGGGTCGATGCGAAAGGAGCATTCCTAGGGGATGGAACGGTATACTTCTCCGTCGAGCAAGGGCGGCTTATTCGCACGACTGGTACTATTGATATGCAACTCAATGTAAGTGTTCCCAAAACGTCTCAATCACCTTCGGGCGCGAATGCGGCGGTGACGATGGCAATTGCCTACGATATGTTTCTCCTCCCGCCGGTCAAGACAAAATGAAAATTTGACATTGTTTAATCAATGGGATGCGCCGCCTTGTACTGGTGTTTCTGTTAAAGCGGCTGGTCGGTTGACAACGGAATACATCAGGCGAACATCCTGTTGCGTTCGGGAATAGCGAGACCTTTGCATTGGGCGCCGCGCATTGCGTGGGGTAACTCTTCTACGCGGTCGGGCGGGGTGGCTCGCAGGCGTGGCGAGGACCGCGTGTGTTGTCTGGACGGGTCCTAATCCTTATGAACCGCGGTACCTTTTTTGTAGTGTTGACGAGTTGTTCATGGGCTTCTCTGCGCGTCACGCCGTCGCGCGCATCTGGGACGCTTCAATTTCTGCCTTGGAACAACCTTGGCTAATCAACCCAATGATATCAGGCGAGGCCACGACGAAAGCCCTCGAATTGCGACTAGTCTGCTTTGGTTGCGGTGCTCAGAGAATAGAAGGAAGTGGGGTTGTGGCTTAATAGTGCGATTTCTCATTGGCGTCATTGGACTCATGACCTTGATATTTTATAATGTCGCTGGAGACTGCAAAGCGTAAGAAGGTTCCTTGGAGTCATTGAGCATCCGTAGTACGCCAGGCGGTTGGCAGGTGCGCAAAGGTATAGGGGCTTTTCAAATGACGCTCGCGATGGAGCCAGGTAGCAGGAAATGTCTCTCTCTTTGTCAAAAGACATGGTTAGACCCGAGGTGGCGGAATGTATGTTTTGGGGCTTGATATTGGCACGCGGGGAGTAAGAGCGGTTGTCTGCGACGGCGAGGGGAGTATCATTGCGCACGCATCACAACCATTCGACTCTCCGAAAGAGGTGTCATTGCTTCAGCCAGGCTGGGTAGAACAGCACCCACACGAGTGGTGGAACGCAGTCTCCACGTGCTTAATTAGTATCGCAGACGAGATGAGGATGCGGGGCAAAGATCCTCGGAGTATCAGAGCGCTAGCTGTGGACTCAACGTCTGGCACAATTTTACCCCTTGACAGAACAGGACAACCTCTTCGCCCTGCCATCATGTACAATGACACTAGAGCGACGCGTGAGGCTGAGGAATGCAACGCCGCAGGTAATGAGATCACCGAAAAACTTGGTTACAAGTTTTCATCGGCATTCGGACTCCCCAAGATTCTTTGGATAAAGAAAAACCAGCCCGACATTTTCGAGCAGACTGCGGTTTTTGCCCATGCGGCTGATTACATTGTGAGCAAATTGACTGGAAACTATCGCATCTCTGACACTTCAAATGCGCTTAAGACGGGCTATGACTTGATTGACCGGCGATGGCCTGACTTTATCGAGAAGTCACTCGGGATACCTATAGAAAAACTTCCTCAAGTAGTTACATCTGGTCTAGTCATCGGTGAGGTGTCAGACAGACCTGCACGCGAGACGGGTTTGGCAAAGGGTACCCCAGTCGTGGCAGGGGTCACGGACGGTACCGCTGGGTTCCTCGCATCCGGGGCGACGAGGATTGGGGACTGGAATACCACGATAGGCACGACGATGGTCTTGCGGGGTATATCTGACCACCTGATCAAAGATCCGATGGGACGGATATACTGTCACATACATCCCCAGGGTTACTGGTTGCCGGGCGGAGCGAGCAACGTTGGGGCAGAGTGCCTAGATAAGATGTTTGGCAATCGAAACCTGGATGAACTCAATCCGTATGTGCCGCAATATGCACCAACTAGCCTTATAGTTTACCCTCTGTGTCGAAAAGGAGAACGGCTGCCTTTCGTTAATCCGGAGGCTGAGGGCTTCATTACTGGTGAGCCTCGAGACAGCCGGGACCTTTATGTGGGTTATCTGGAAGGCGTAGGCTATGTTGAGCGATGGTGTCTCGATGTCATGGCTGAACTTGGCGCGGAGGTTGGAGACACGATTTATACGACAGGCGGAGGCGCCAGAAGCCTTGAATGGATGCAGGTACGGGCGGACATTTTGAATAAGCGGGTCATTCGTCCCCAATTGACAGAGTGTGCGATTGGAACAGCAGTCGTGGCAGCCTCAAAAACTCTTTTTGAGAATATAGAGACAGCAGCACGGGGTATGATAAAAATGGGTGAATCCGCCGAACCGAATCCGTTTTCCGTAGATACATACAATGAGCGATATGCTGGATTTCGTAAGGCATGCGCAGATCATGGGTATACATAGTTGGAACTGTGCGCGCGGCAGGTCGGAGTTCTCCAAGGATAGCCGGCGTGCAAGTATACTTTTCGCAAACAGATGCGTCTAATAGGTATGAAGCGCCATGGAGGCATAGTACATACAGGGGGGATGATCATGAGATTTCCGTTGATTCTTGGAATTGTAGTGTTGCTTGCTACGGTCTTGTGCGCAGCAGAGGATGTTCAGCCGGCAGGAGGCACGATTTCCCTTGATTTTAACGACACCGATTTGAGTCAGGCCTTTTCTACGATCGCGCAGAAGACGCAGAACACCATTTTGGTAGACCCGGCGGTGAAGGGGAAAGTAAGCCTAAGTCTCACGAGCGTCACTGCGGAGCAAGCGTTGAATACCATTTGTAAGTTGAACAAACTCGTCTTGCTCAAGGTTTACCTGCCTGCGGCCACAGAAGGAGAGAAACCGACTGCATCTAAACTAATTGCTCTTGTGGACGCAATCAAGGCGCTTGGCGGCAAGTCCCTGATCTGGGAGGATCCTGCCACACAGACTCAAGGTGTATTCGTGCCGGATGCAAAACCGGATGCTATTGCAGTTCCGTCGCTAGCGGCCAGTTTAAATCTCAAGCCTGTTTATCTGGTCCGCACGGAAAGTGCACCCAAGCCGGAGCAAGAAAGCACACAGCCGAAGGTGGTGCAGAGCATCGCAGTCATGGCGCCGCCCGGAGACCCGCGAGCGGCAGCGCAGGAACTTTGGAGTTATTTTAGCCAGATACCATTTGAGCAACGCCGCGATGTAATGCGCGAACTAGGACGCATGATGTTTGAGAGTCTGACGCCTGAGCAGCGCGAGGCAATGCGCCAGAGGTGGGGTGATCGAGGCGATAGACGTGGTCCTCGTGAGGGCCGTCCGGAGATGCCTCCTGGGCCAGGACCTGCGCCAATGCCACCAGGGCAATAGCATATATGTAAATAGAGATTTCAAAAGCGCCGGGCAGGAATTCTTACTCCTGCCCTTTTTACTACCTTTCCGCCATTGACAACAAGCCAGTGGTTGCACGAAAATCAGATTGGTATGAAAAGAAATGGAAGGAGCAAGCACATGCGGATAGGTTTCATATGCGACCTTAGCGAGCAAGATTTTAAGTTTGCTGCGGAGAATGGGTTCAAGTGCGTCGAGTACAATGGCAATGTTGATGTGGAGTTTACCAAGAAAGCACAAGAACTTGTCGGCTATATCAAGAAATACGGTGTCGAGTTCAATATGATTGGTCTTTTCGGTCGTAATTATATCTCCGATGAACCAGGGGAGCGTGCCCACCATCTAGCCGACGCAAAGACAACTATCGACTTCTGCCAAGCAATCGGCTCGCCGCTGTTCGTGACTGGTGCCGGACACAAAGAAAACCGCTCATTGGAAGAGAATTGTAAGCGGGCAATTGATGTCCTCGGCGAGTTGGTAGATTACGCAAAGCCCAAGGGTGTAAAGGTGGCTCTATACAACTGCCATTGGGGCAATTTTGCTGTGGCGCCGGACGCATGGGAAATCATAATGCCTGCATTGCCTGACCTTGGTATCAAGTTCGACCCGTCTCATACTTACGAAGATAACAGGGATTACTTAGTTGAACTTCGTGATTGGGGACACAAGGTATACCACGTTCACGCAAAGGGCACTCTCATAATCGGCGGCAAGCGATTCCCTGACCCGAATCCTGGTTTCGACCAGACAAACTGGGGTGCCGTATTTGCTTTGCTTTATCACCACAACTACCAGGGCGATGTGAACATTGAGCAACATGCTGGACGATGGTTGACAGACCTCAAATATCCGGGCTTGCTATTCTCAAAGCGTTATTTAGAACAATTTGTGCTCTAGTCAGTCTGGAGCCATAGACACGCCAGTGCATAGCAAACTTCGGGCGCCGCATTCCGGAAAAGGGTTTTGGGTGTTTCCGACAGCGAAGCGTAGGTGGTGAAGAGTGTGCAGGAAGACATCCACTATATGGGTGCTGCTTCTTGTGTGTTTACTCATTCATGGTTGTGCAGCATTGCGATTCCCGGAAGCCCCAGTCAAGCGCGTGAGGGGCTTCTCGCTCGGCACGTGTCAAATCGAAGATCTTGGCAAGAATCCGACGGCTAATGAAGTCTATGAGGCGGTCGTAAGACTGTTTGACTCACTCGATACTGCCGCAGCCACATGCCGCGTGGAGGAAATTATGACCAAGGAGTGGGCACAGGCGTACGACAGACCGCTCGAACTTGCAGGCAAGCAAATTAAGGCACGTGTTGATTTCCGTTATGCACGTCCAAACAAGATGCTGATTAAGCGCTCCGGCGATGAGCCACTCGTCACGCTGCAAAACGGCACTGTCACCATAATATTCCGACCAGAGGACATGACATACCGGCGAATCGTCACGCCTAAGGAATTAGTAGAAGCCGTTCCACCTAGTGTCACTGGATGGTTACAACTCTTGCCCGGTAACAGGCAGGTCGACAAGATGAGGCTTGGTAAGTCAAGCGTTGACGGCACGCAGACCTATACTCTGGAACTCAGTTTCCCCTATGAACAAACCGAAAGCGGCTATGTGCCCGCTGAGGATCGCACCTTTTATTTTGGGCGAAAAGACCTCCTGCCGCGCAAGATGGAGATCATACGGAGAGTCAAGGGAACTGACGGCGGGTTTGTTGTGGTGGATAGGGTTACTATAACTTTTTTGGGTTTTCGCGCCAACGAAAAATTATCCCCGATGCTATTCTCCACGAAATTGCCGAAGGGTGCAGCAGAGTCCTCCGATTAACTCATGGAGTGCATTCGCCAGAACTAGACTCTCCCACTCAATATGTGTAGTTGAAGTTGGCGTTCCTTGGGACGGAGGATGTTCGTTCAACCTTGACTAAAGGTACATTAAGCAGAATGATGCGTATCTCTTAGGAGGTTTTAGATGTTACGCAGAGTCAATTGCAGGTCAGTGTTAATGACCTGCGTTCTTCTATTTTCTCTGGCCACCTGTGCCTGGGCAATCGAGATCCCCGATTTTACATTCATCCATGCAAGCGATTGCCATGCTCCTGAAAACAGCGGTCCGGCAATTGCCGAGATTGCCAAACTAGGTGCTGTGGAAATGACGCCTTACAAAACTGTTTCTTTGCCACCATCCTTCGTCATTGTGACTGGTGATCTCACTGAATTCGGTCCGTGGAACGGTGCTTTAGACCTTTATCTTTCTTGGTGGAAGGACGTGAAGATTCCGGTTTATCAACAATCTGGTAACCACGATGGCACATGGTACTGCATCCGGCGTGCTGTGCGACGATGGCACGGCTCCCACTGCTACTCTTGGGATTACAACGGGTGCCATTTCATTGGTCTTGATACTTCGGGGATTCAAGACCCACGCCCTTGCATTACGCGCGAACAACTGATTTGGCTCAAAGAGGATTTGAAGAAGGTGTCAAAGAGCACACCTGTGTTTATATTCTTCCATCACCCGCTGGTGCCACAGGAATTTTCGAGTACCTACGACTGGGAACGTCTGCTTGATATCGTGCGCCCCTGGAACGTAGTTCTAATGATGGCTGGACATTCTCATGGCTTCAATCATAGACCGGTGGAAGGATTTGACCTGGTGACAGGTGGCTCAACTCTCAAGCCCACGCCGGGTTTTAGTATCGTTTCTATTCAGAATGGGGTCATCAGAGTGGCGTACAAGAAGACTGGTGAACCAAATGCAAGCGTGCCAATCCTAGAAAAACGGATACCGGAGAAAAGCCCATTCCCCGACATCGAGATTCTCGAACCGAAAGAGAATGCTGTGTATCGCTCGGGGAATGTAGAAGTAGTTGCGAGAATCAGTGGGAACACTGCAAGGATTGAGGAGGCTACATACAAGGTGGATGATGTGCCTGGCGGGCTAACCCCCGAAAATGAACAATACAAAGATTCGTTTCCTGTTGAGAGTTTGCCTGCGGGGGCACATTGCTTACGAGTGATCTTTAAGGACGAGAACGGCGTCACGTTTCGCAAGTCGGTTGCATTTTATACAGAATCTGGGTCTACCCAATCAGTATGGCGGTCATTCGCAGGTGGCTCGTGCAAGGGGACGCCGGCTATCACGGATGATTCAGTATACGTGGGGGCAACCGACGGAAAACTCTATGCTCTCGATCGCAAAGATGGCAGGGTGAAATGGACGTTCCAGACTGGCGGTGAGATCATTTGCCAGCCACTTGTCGTGGGCGACACCATATACTTCGGCTCAGGCGATGCAAAGTTTTACGCGGTTGGAACTGATGGCAGAAGGAAGTGGGATTTCAACACCAAGGGACCCGTATACTCGTCACCTGTTGCCGTGGGGAATCTGGTGCTATTTGGAAGCAATGATTCAACGTTTTATGCCTTAGATGCAGCAACCGGCAAACAAGTCTGGGCTAATGAGGAACCTGGCTACACAATCGAGGTCAAGCCTTTCGTAACGCAGGATACAGTCTACTTTGGAGCATGGGACACATACGTGTACGCCCTGGACGTGAAAACTGGCGCACTGAAATGGAAATGCGTTGGGCTGGTATCTTCAAAAGGCGGTCCTGCGAGGTATTACAGTCCTGCGGATTGTGGACCTGTAGTAGCAGGGGGAAAGGTTTTTGTGGCTGACCGGGGATACGGTCTTGCTATTATTGATGCGTCAACTGGCACAATTGTTGGTTCCATGGATAAGGTTTCAGGGACAGGAATTTCGGAGGATGGGAAGGCTGTATACCTGCGTAAAACCGATGGCAACCTTGTCAAGATTGACACGGACGGGAAAGAGATCTGGAGCGTGCCTGCCCATCTGGACTTTATTCCAACTGCTCCGATTGAGCGTGACGGTGTTGTTTACGTGTGCTCGGGCACTGGCGGTGTGGAAGCCCATGATGCAACCGATGGTAGCCTTTTGTGGAGTTATCAGGCGACTCCGCAACTCTTTGTAATGTCGAGTGTTGAGGCTAAAGACGGCATCGCATATGTGACGGGCATGGACGGTAGCATCACCGCAATCAAGGGTACCCCAAAGGGGGCCAAAGAACAGTGAACTTCATATACATCAACGCAGATACATTTAGGCGTGACCACCTTGGGTGTTACGGCAACAAGTGGATTCGCACACCAAACTTGGACAAGTTTGCGTCCGAATCTGTCGTGTTTGACAGAGCGTACACGGCCTCGTTCCCCACGGTTCCGAACCGCCGCGATGTCTTTACCGGACGGTATACCTTCACGTACACCGATTGGGCACCTCTCACTAAAGAGGAAGTGGTTCTGCCGCAGGTTCTCGGTAAGTCGGGGTATGTGAGTTACATGATTTTGGACACTCCGCATATTGTCGCCTGGGGGTTCGGCTTTGAGCGCAGTTTTTCTGCGTGGAACTGGATCCGTGGGCAGGAAGGGGATCGCTTCAAGACGGACCCAGCAGAGGTGAAACTACCATGCAAGCCCGAAAAACTCCGTGCAGGAGCGCGGACTGTCACCCAGTACCTCCGAAATGTTTCGGAACGTAAGTCCGAGAAGGACTACTTTGCCCCAATGACTATGGTAGGCGCCATCAAGTGGCTGGACAGGAATTACAAGACAGAGAAGTTTTTCCTTTACGTAGATACCTTTGATCCCCACGAGCCGTGGGACCCACCAAAGAAGTATGTGGACATGTACAACCCTGGGTACAAAGGCGAAGAGGTGATTTATCCTCTCTACGCGCCATGCAGTTTCCTGAGCGATCCAGAACTCGAACACATTCGAGCGCTGTATGCGGGCGAGGTCACCATGGTTGACACATGGGTAGGTAAACTCTTTAAGAAGATCGAGGAACTTGGGCTGTTTGAGAATACCACGGTGGTATTTGCCACTGACCATGGCTTTTACTTTGGAGAGCATGGATTGGTCGGCAAAATTGCTCGGATATACGAGGAGGTCTGCCATATTCCTTTGATGATTCGTGTACCGGGATTGCGTCCAGGCAGGCGTTCACAGTTTGTTCAGCCGCCCGACATCATGCCGACTTTCTTAGACCTCGCTGGAATCGAAGTGCCTGACACAGTCCAGGGAAAGTCACTCGTCCCCATACTTCGTGGAGAGAAGGTGGCTGTCAGGGATTTTGCAGTCTCTTCTTGTGCTTTGACCAATCCGCCGGTCAGCGATAAGCCGATTGACCTTAACCCGACAAATTGGAATGAGTACGCTTTTAAACTTAAGCCCAGCACGATAACGACCGACGAATGGGCGCTTATAGTGAGTGCAGGCGATTTGTACCCGGAACTTTATCACATTTCCACCGACCCACGTCAGCAGAACAACGTGTTTGCAGAGAATAAGGAGGTGGCTAAATCGCTGCACGCAAAGTACATAACGCTACTCGAGTCGCTGGGAACGAAAGAGGAATACATCAGTCCCCGCCGCAATCTAGTTGGTGTTTAGCGAGCGGCGACAGCGTGTTGATCTTCAGGACCGATGAGCAGAGGGGATTGCGCAATTGCAGTTGAGATTGGTGGCACGGCGCTCAGGATCGGTATCGTAGATAGAGAGGGTCATCTGAGCAGGTCCGTCCGCTTGCCCTCATCCGAGTTGTACGACCAGACTCAGGCTACGGAGCGTCTATTAGCGCGAATAACTGAGTTCTTGTGGGAAGCGAGGACTTCTCTGGACACGTGCTCGGGCATCGGAATTGCGGCGGCAGGTTATGTGGACAATGAAGCCAAGAAAATGGTCGTAGCGTCCAATCTTGGCTGGCGAAACTTTCCGCTGGGAATCGAGGTGGAAGACCTAACCGCCCTTCCGGTCGCAATGGACAAAGATACAAATATGGCTGCACTGGGTGAATTGTCCGCACGGGGCGCAGAGAGTCCTTCCTCTTTCATCTACGCAGCGATAGGGACGGGTGTAGGTGGAGCAATCGTTCATGAACGCCAGTTGCTCCGTGGAAGGAAAAACAGCGGTGGTGATTTTGGGCACGTACATGCAGGGGGCAGCACGAAGTGCGGATGCGGGCTTACCGGCTGTCTCGAAACGGTTGCCGGCGGGATTGCCATTGCTAGGCGCGCTCGGAACGAAATTGCACAGGGAAAGCCAACGATTATGAAGGATATGGTGTCGGGCGTAGTGAAGGATATCTCCGCAGAAACGGTTGCCCGCGCCGCTGAACTTGGAGATAGTTTGGCTGAGGAGATACTCGTCGAAGCCTCGAAGGCAGTGGGGATTGCGCTTGTTAACGTGATTCGAATGGTTGGGACAGAGGCAGTCATAATTGGAGGTAGCCTAGGCGTAGCCGAACCCGTTTTTACGAATATTAAGGACTATGTTGAGAGCAACAGCGTGTTTCCCGATACTGACCTTCCAAAAGTACAAGTGCTTCGTGCTTCACTTGGCGAGACTAGCGCGCTGGTGGGAGCAGGGCTGTCTGTTTTCAATTTGACGAATCCCCTCGAAAGTCATTAGGCTTTTTATTTGAAACAAACTGATTGTAGAAAGGCTACTATCCTGAAACGAAGCAGTGGGTACAAACAATTCGGCATAACGGCACAGGCGATACCTGGTCTGGAGATCGTCCGGTTACTTGAGTCAGGCGCACCGGAGATTGACCGCTACCTGGGCAATGAAATTTACGCAAACACGCGCCCGGATTACCTTGCACAACAGCGGAAAAGGCTTGCTGGAACCGTAAAACTACATGTACAACGCGTTGGTAACAAGCCCACATACCTTGTCCGCGCCCCTGGTCGGTTGAATGCATTCCTCGAATATCTCGACATGTGCGCAGGTGACCACATGTCCACAACAATTGACGGGGACATTCCCGCGGCGGTGTCGCCAAGGGAGGACGACATACTCAATCTGGGCAATGTGAATCCACTTTTTCCGGCGGAAGAGATTTCAATCACGGCAGAGTTCCAAAAATTCGCTGGCGTTCCGATGAATGACGCAGAGATGGAGGACAATTGGGACAATCGGACGCTGTTGATGCCGCACTACGGGCGACCGCGAGGCAAGTGGTCGAACTATGTGCTCAGCCCTTACCTGAGAGTGATGTGGGATCGCCCCGACCAAATGCTAAAGGGAGCCGACATCACTTTTGGGCAGGCCACGGCGCCGTTTCGCGCAGGGACAAGTTCATCCTCTGCAGTTGTTGTCCTCTCGTTCCTTGCTTTGTTTCTTTCGAATCGTGACAGCCTACCAGATTGGAACATATCGGAAATATGCACACTGCTCGGTGAGGCGGAGTGGTACGTGGGTACTCATGGCGGCGCAAATGACCAGACTACGATACTCCGCAACGAACCAAACTGTGTGCTTTATAACCGGCACTCCAAGGTACCCCTTGATTCGACTGTACTTCCTTTTCTTCGTGGTGTCCACGTCGTTCTCGCCAACTCGTTGTGGGAAGTAAACAAGTCTCTTACCGGTAATCAAAGTTTTAATATGCGCAAAGGCTGGATGGAACTTGGCGACTTACTAATGCGGCTTATTATCTCCGACGTACAAGAGGCAAGAAGGCAAGGCAAAGCGTCAGGTACAGGTTGGCTTGCATCCCTAGTTGAGCGGCGCATAGGTTTTGAGCCAGGTGGTCCGACACCTCTCTTGGAATCGAACCTTGAATACTGGGACGAAATCGAAAAAAACTATAATAAGTTTGGCAGTCTGGATGAGACTATTCTTGGTATTCCGAATGAGGCAATTGAAGAGTTGATCCTGTTACTGCCTGTGAAAATAACTCCCGACGAAGCTGGAAAGGTCCTTGGCAAGACAAGGGAAGCAATCGAAAAACTCTACACTAAGCCAAGGCGCACGATTGGGGGATATCATACCCGCACCACAGCTCGATTCTTCCACAAGGAAAACATCATTGGGCGAAAACTTGAGAAGATATTTTTGGAAGCCGATGAGCGCCTGAAGTCCGGCGATTTGTCCGAAGACTCGCTGGAATATGATCAATATAGGATTGCAGTAGGCGATCTAGTTGAGCAATTACAGCACATCTTGTGCTTTGACTTTCGCGTATCAAATCCACAACTTGACCGCCTGCTGAACATAGCAAGGCGCGGTCCTGGGTATCTTGGGGGCAAACTTACAGGTGCTGGCAAGGGTGGATGCGTATCTATCCTGGTCAGGGAAAAAGACTCCGATGCAATGTGCGAGTACTTGGACCGTGAATATTATGGGAAGATGGAGAACTTTGAAGAGTATCGCCAGATCCTACATGATGCCATTCGATACTATTCCCCAGATTCATTCGAACGCGCATCTGCAGTCGAACAACTGGAAAACCTTGATAAAGCCTTATCCTCGCCAAAGGAACAGCGCAGAGTCATCACATTCAGCCGTGGAGCCTGCGCAATAGACTTGATGATGGCACAATCCGGCTGAAGACCGTGAATCCCTGATGATTAATCGCTTGCCTGATCATCCCTAGGCAAAGCGCCACAATTCTGAGCCACGAACTACGCACGCCTAATAGCCGTGCGCTCTCTGTCCAATCGTTAGTGCCGGCAAAGCGTTGTCCCATCAGGTAGGTGCGCCGTTGCCGGTGTAGTCGCCTCCATGCGCCAGCCTGATTGACCTTTGCCAGCCCAGCACACCGCAGGGACTGTATAGGTTTGACCGGGGCCAATGTCGTAAAGATAGGCAATGATTCTGCCATCCCCGTCTTTGTCAACGAACTCGGACCGCAAGTCCGCGGGCTCACGGAGTGTGACCATCCCGTCGCTCACGTCGGTTATCTGATGCCAGACTGTGAAATCCTCATTTGTCAGCCAGGCATCTTTGTAACAACCTGAGGAGGCGAAGTATAAGAAATTTTTTGTAGTAAGGAATCTGCCACCAGGATCTATTGAGTCAACGGCAATTTTGCCGCTTCTCGGCGTATATTCGCCTAAGCCAATGATTGTCTTACCCTTTCTTTGCGTAGCCGTTTCTGCTGTGTAACTCACACTTCCAAATAGAATTGTTCTCTTTACTGGACTGCCGACGTTAGAGTCGAGAGTTACTTCATTTCGTTTCAAATCCACCGACAGTACGTGACCTGTGAGTGAAGGACCTGCAGATACCGAGAGAAGCCCCTGGCGCAGGTAGCCGCCCTCGGAGATGAAAACTGACTTTACACGATTCGAGGTGTCTGTGCGGAGTACGATGCATGTGCCTCGTAATGCCAGGCTACCTATGATTACTTCTCTGGTTGGATCCTCTGCCAGGTATACGTAATCCGTTCCGTGTTTGCCCCGGATTGACAAAACTTCCGGCGTGACACGTCGAACCTCAAGCGGCGGGAAAGGTCCCCTTGAGGTGTCAAATGGCTGGAACACGCAGACGAAGCGGCTATGGAGGCCGTCCTGCCCAGAGTGTCTGAGTAAGACGTAATTGAGGTATTCGGGAGTTTGGGGTCGTTTGGGTGGATTGCCTTTTGCTATGACTACCTCTGTCAGGTCTTGCCGGGGAAAGAACGCTCGTATGCCCACACCGTTTTCTTCCCAGGAAGCCATCCAGGTGTCGCTTGGGTGCCCGCGCTGGACGTCATAAAGGAACGAGTAGCCGCTCCCACGATATGTGAAGAAAGAGCGCCCGCTGTCTTTCTTTTCAAGTTCAGGGTCATCGTAGAGGAAGCCGTATGGTACATCTTCTCCTGCAAGCGTTCCTCGTTTTTGAATAGGTGATAATTGGATCCCCTGGACGTCGAACTTACCCCCAGATCCCGGCAGACTGTAGTCATGCGATTTTCCGCCTTTGACAACGAAAAAGTCCACCAAGTAAGGTTCTTCACCCTCTCCGCCAATCAAAAGCACAACTCGGCGGTATTCGCGAAGACATGAGTATGTGTTGGGGGCCGAAACGTCTAGCACCCGGACATCAGGTGTGACAGCGAAGTTTCTAATGAATCCTCTGTTTGCTGACTCCTGTCTGGACGCATTTACTGTTACCGTGCAGTGGCTAATGGTGTTGCGCTCCCAGGCGGGTGGCGCCTTCGCCTCTGCAGCGAATTGAGGGTACCCGAGGTCGGGTATCAGTTTTTTCCCGTACCCGAATATCTCCATCACCAACTTGTCCCAGTGCGCGTGCCCAGCATTTGAGGGACCATAGTAGACAGAAGCACCGACGCCGTTCTTGCCCACGCCTGTTTCTAGAATTGCAAGTCCGTAACCGCCCAGGTTGCGGCTTCCAGAGGGCAGAGACGTAGGTTTCTTAGCAAGGCGCCTGAGTTCGCTCTCGTCCAGCGGTGGACTTTTAAGGTCTTCGTAGTTCTGAAAAGAGTTTTCACCAAAAATACCTTGCTCCAGAAGACTTCGGGCGAAGAGAGGGTCACGAAATCTCCTGAGACCTATTCGCGCCATCGTTGCGGAGAGATTAATGGCTCCTGAGCCTACGTCTCCAGAATCTCCGATTGCAGGGGTGAATAGCCCTAGCACCTTCAGTTCATCATAGGCTCTAAACATACGTCGGCATTTCGGGTTTGCGTAAATGTCCGCGCCCAAAAGATCAAGATATTCCCCAACGTTGGCGAGGCTTGAGCACCAACTGAGACAGTAACCTGGCGCAGACTCGAAAGCGATTCCTTCCCGCAGGATGAAATTATCGAGCGCGTAAGTGTATCCTTCGGACGGCCAGGATCCGCTCACGTTGTTCAGAACATAATCGGTTGCTTTCCGGCTTAGTGATTCATCCTGAAGCACCAATGCAAGCGCTAGCAGTGTTCGCTGATGCATTCCGTAATTGCCCTCGATTTTCCCTTCGTACACTGCTCGCACCGCTTCTCGGAGCAGGTTCTCTTCGATGTTTGCTCTGATCTCAGCGTTTGTTTTGCCGGCAAGCGGCGAATCTTTGTCGGAGGGGTCAATGAGTTCTTCGTCTTTGGACAAAGCGTCGAAAATATTGTCATATGCCTTGGCAAACGACGTAGCGATGCCTGTCTCCCATATGCGATTGAGGATTTTACCATGGTAGCCAGGCGCAAACTCCGTCGCATAGCGTGATTGGGTATTGTGATCCATGGAGGGATAAAGGTCTGCTATGCGATACAACATAACTGCTGCCTTTTGTGCGTACTTCTTGTCCCCAGTTATTTGGTAGGCAAGGCTGAGGTTTTCAACTGCAGGTGTGATGTAATTGGCCCAGAGCCAGTGGCAGTAGTAGGCTACGAACCAGTGCTTGTATTTGTCGCCAGGCTTTCGCCACCCCCAACCATCGTCGGGATAATCACCCGTTAGGAGTGACTTGTCTTTAGTCTTGTAATATGCCCAAAAGTCGTTTGAAGGATATTCCTCTCCGCCGACCGGACAAACCAATTTCCATGGCTTGTTGAACGGGTCCATCTTCCAAGAGTAATTGCCATACTTGAAGTATTCCATCCCATGGACAGGGCAGCCTTCGAAGGAAGTATTGAACGCCCGCGGTATGTCAGATGGAGGAATCATCTCCCAGAGATAACTGTCTGAAAGCCCTGCCCATTGGTCAGCCGCTTTAATAATCTTATCGGCTATCATGCGGGCACGAGGGTACCTGGAGATGTTTTCGCGAATCTGTTGGATCTGAGCATCTGTTGTAAGTGCCCGGGTTTTCTTCGATGGCTCCCGAGATTCGCCAGAGCATGGTTTCATGAGCATAATGGTAACAACCAGTAGGATAAATGGACGGTCAATTTTCGTGACTGGAATGTGACGTGGTATCAATGACTGAAAGAACTTTCTCCAAAGATGCAATCGCTTCTTTCTCCTTTTCTAAGGCTGATGTCATGGTTTTGATCTGCTCGTTCCGCATCTTCGAGGTCCATCCTTCGGTTTCGCTAACTTCGTACGGATAAGGCGCGGAATTCCGCGCATCTTCTAGCATGCGTACTTCTTCCTCATATGCGGTGGCAGCATCATTAAGCGCTGATCTGGCCTCGTCGGGTATAAATTTCTCAGCCCACTTCAGGTACTTCACCCCTGCTGAGCGTGCGTCAATCAAACAGCGATAAAGCCATGCGTTTACATGCATGATTCTTTGCAATTCAGCAGGTGGATATTTCGCAAGGTCTTGGGAGTTAAGAGCCTTTATCCACGCTTCGTATGCTTTGAGACCCACTTCGAACCTGGCGTCAGATAGTGTCTTCTCGCCTTTCGCAAATTGGACTGATAGTCGTATTGACCTTTTGACGGATTCTTCAGTGCTAGGTTGTGTCCTCTTTTCGCCTAGTATGAGCATGCTGTGAGGGAGGTTTGCCACCTCGGTATAGGCATCTGTTTTGTCATGATATGTTCTGCAGAGCCATATGTCGCCGCCGTGCTTATATCCGACGAGCAGCCCCCAGTCTGTGTACCCTACAAGACGGGATGCAACGATTGGAATGCCTGCATCAATACTTGCAATGACTACCTCGGACGCGTTTGGCATCCCTGACCCTGCCCACTCATATGAATAGCCGAGTGCCTCCAACGCCGGTTTCGCATGATCCTCGTTCAAACCAGCGTCAGCGGAGGTTGCGGACCAGTCGCTTCGAAATCGAGTAGCAAACGCAGCGCCGGAGACGCCCATCAGGTATTCGTACGTTACTTGCTCGCCAATCCGTTGGAGGCACGCTCTCAGTGCTCCAAAGAACGTGCAGTCCATCCCCTTGCCAAACTTGAGCATGGGGACTCCGCTAATCACCGCACTGCTTGTCAGAGCCTCGGCAGATGCGTTGCTTGCATCTTCGGTTGGCTCTTGCGGCAATGCGTTGGAGGATATGACCAGGAACAAGACGGCAATGCAAACGAAAGGCTTCCACATAGCGGCATGCTCCGAAAAACCCTTCTTATCCTTTGCCAGTAGATTACACTTTAGCGGCGAAAGTGTCAATCCAGCCCATCTTCCCTAGGGGGATTGACAAAGTTTACACTGCATGCTAATATGCCAGTGTGATTGAGAACCGCTAGGGGTGCTGGTCAGGCGGCTGAGATTCCGACAATGCGTCGGAAATCCCTTTGAACCTGATCCGGGTAATACCGGCGTAGGGAAGCGGCGATTTCCTCAGTGACGAGGACCTCGCGATTTAAACGTCTACCATTCAGCCTACCCGACGCCTCGCTGGCAGTTCGCCAAAATAATTATCTTTAGGAGGAATCGCATGAGCGGTACGATTGGTAGGATTTCGGACGTTGAGGTGTCACGCCTCATTATTCGTGACTACTTTGACACTCTGCAGGAGTCACTTGACTCAGACGTCATCATTGTTGGTGCAGGTCCCAGTGGATTAGTGGCAGGATACACCTTGGCAGAGAAAGGACGTAAGGTTGTCATAATGGAAAAAAGGCTCTCCCCAGGTGGAGGTATTTGGGGCGGAGGCAAGGGATTCAATAAAGTTGTCCTCGAGTCATCTGTGGCAGATATTCTTGCTGAAGTTGGCATAGGGGCGGAAAAACAGAGCGACTACATCGTCGTGTCTTCCATTCTTCTCGCTTCGTCGTTAATCAAGAAAGCCGTGGAAAGCGGGGTTATTTTGCTGAACCTATTTTCGATTGAAGATGTATACCTTAATGAAGACCGCGAGGTTGCAGGTGTGGTGGTGAATGACACCGCCTATAAGATGGCTAACCTTCACGTGGACCCTCTAACCTTTCGGAGCAGGATTGTCATGGATAGTACGGGTCACGACGCCGTGGTATCTAACTGTCTGGCAAAGCGCGGCATCATCGAGCTTAAAGGCGAGGATCCTATGAATGCCCAACTTGGTGAGCAGGGCGTCATAGACGGCACCAAGGAGATATATCCGGGCTTGATTGTTACCGGCATGGCTTCTGCCCAATTCCACGGCACCTGTCGCATGGGACCAATTTTTGGCGGCATGCTTCTTTCCGGAAAGAAAGCAGCGCAGATTGCGGAGGAGAAATTCAGGTAGAGCGCATGAAATTGCATGAGTTATCCCGTTTGTGACATTCGGAAGACAGTCATTGCTTCGTCGTATACCTGACGGATTGGCACTCCGTGATTTTCGGCGGCGGCTCTGCAGTCTTCGTACTCAGGGGAAGCGCTAATCTGCGTTCCGCTGATTGAGCCGATCTTTACTCTGATATCGCCAAATCGAGTCGCTACAGTTGTAGAGGTCCGCTCGAGGCAGCGGCGTTCTGTGCGATAAATTCGTACACCGAAGGTCGTTGTTTCTCTAAGGATAGTGCTAGCGATCTCATGAGTGTACTCGAGTGGACATATCGCGCTCAGCAGAGTCGCCGGGCGACCTTTTTTCATGACAATAGGTATCAGGTAGACGTCCAGCGCACCGGCTTTGAAAAGTTTTTCCATGACCGAGTCGTAAAACTCTGGGTTCATATCATCAATGTTCGTCTCGATAATTGACACGCGATCAGAAGGCGGGAGGTCTGATTCGGTCGCCTCGCCTACGAAGACTCTCAGTACATTTGGAAATGGAAACTCATTCTTTCCTGCGCCGTAACCGACCGCTTGGATTCTCGTTTGTGGGATGCCACCGAACTCTGAAGCGAGGGTGCGAATGAGTGCTGCACCAGTGGGGGTGACAAGTTCTCCCTCTACATCTGCCGAGTAGATGGGAATACCCTTCAGTAGTTGGACGGTTGCAGGTGCCGGAAGTGGGATTCTGCCATGGGATGACTCAACGAAGCCATGACCCATTGGGAGTGGCGAGGCGTAAATTCGCTCCAGTCCAAGGTTCTCCACGAGTAGGACTGAACCTACGATGTCTACGATGGCGTCGACTGCGCCGACTTCATGGAAATGGACTTTATCAGGTGTTGTGCCATGCACGACTGCCTCGGCCTCGGCGAGGTGGGTAAAGGCCTGGATGGCTCGCGACTTGACATTGTCCGCTAGGGTGCTGGCACCTATAATATCTACTATATCTGTCAGGTGGCGGTGAGGATGCTCGTCACCTGTAATGACTTCTACGTTTGTGGCTCGTATGCCTTTCTTTGTCACAGGAGTAAAGCGGAGTTCAAAGTCAATCCCCCTTAATTTCCCCAGTTCGTCCCGAAGCCAGCCCTCGTCTGCTCCAGCATCTATTAGCGCGCCAAGTGTCATGTCTCCGCTGATTCCGGCAAAACAGTCAAAATAGGCAACGCGCATAGGGTTCTCCTGTCTGTGAGGTTTTGACTATCTATTAATTATGTGCATCCGTCGTTATCGGTTTATTATGTGAGCGAAGTATCCAGCGCCGAATCCGTTATCTATATTAACTACTGTAACTCCCTCGGCACACGTGTTCAGCATTGAAAGGAGCGCCGCAAGTCCCTGGAAACTCGCTCCATATCCAATACTAGTGGGTACAGCTATTACAGGGGCTCGGACGAGTCCGCCGACTACGCTTGCAAGGGCGCCTTCCATCCCTGCAACGACGATGATGACATTTGCGTTATCTAGTAACTCTTTGTTGTCGAGGAGCCGATGGATGCCTGCCACACCTATGTCGTAAATGCGTTCCACACGGCTGCCCATTGACTCTGCCGTTACCGCTGCTTCTTCCGCAACAGGTATGTCAGCGGTCCCGGCAGAGACAACCAGGATATACTTGGCAATTGGTCTTTTCTTCGGCGTTTTCTTCGAGAAGACAATCATCCTGGCTGTTTCATTGTAGTCCGCGCCGGGCACTTCTCGCTTTACTGCGTCATAAGTGTCTTTGTCTGCTCGAGTTGCAAGCACGACTGGGTTGTCAACTGCGAGCCGCTTGAAGACCTCTGCCACCTGCTCCGGTCTCTTGCCTTCACAGAATACGACTTCTGGGAATCCTGTGCGGATGGCACGGTGGTGGTCAATCTTGCAGTAGCCGAGATCTTCGTAGGGTAGGTTCTGAAGTTTTTTTGTTGCTTCTTCCACACTCATGCGGCCGCTGCTGACCGCTTCCAGAATTTGTTTTAGGGTCTTGCTGTCCATCGGCTTTCATTTTTGTTCGGCACGGGAACGAAGTGCTTCATTCATACTTCCGGTCCGGTAGCCTTCGAGATCTACGGTTACATATAGGTAGCCGGCTGCTTTTATCTCTTTTACAACTTCCTCACGCATCTTAATCAGACGAGGAATGTCGTTGCTTTCAACTTCGATGCGGGCTACTGTGTCATGGTGGCGCACTCTAACCTGTCGAAATCCAAGTCGCCTTAGCGCAGCCTCGGCTTTCTCCACCTGGTAAAGAGCCTTTGGGGTGATCTCCACCCCGTACGGAATCCTGGAGGCAAGGCAGGCAAGCGATGGCTTGTCCCACGTGGGAAGAGAGAGTTCTTTTGAAATCTCGCGTATTTCTGACTTGGTCAGTCCGGCTTCCTGAAGTGGGGCGCAGACGCCGGCTTCCTTGGCTGCTTTGGCGCCAGGGCGGTAGTCGGCAAGGTCATCCACATTTGCGCCGTGAGCCACCCATTTGAGCCCTGCTCCTGCCGCGGCTTGCTTTAACTTCAAGAAGAGTTCCGTCTTGCAATGATAACACCTGTCTGGGGTGTTCATTGCGAATGACGGGTTTTCAAGTTCAGAAGTCCGAATTTTTATGAGGCGCACACCCATTTTGTGCGCTAACTCTTCTGCTTTAGCAATCTCTTCATCAGGGTAGAGTTCCGAGGTGGCAATAGCGGCTGCGACCTGGTCCGCCCCAAGGGAGTCAAGGCACGCCTTCAGAAGCAGTGTGCTGTCAACGCCGCCAGAATAGGCAACCAGCACGCTTCCGAGCCCTTTGATTATCTCCTTTAGCCTTTCGTACTTGTCCATGTCGTGTAGTCCTACCCAACTAGTGCACACCTGTTAGTATATTCACCGATGACTGGAGAAGTCAAACACACAGATTGAGCGGCATGAAGAATCTGGTAGTTGGTGTGATCCTAGCGGGCGATGTCTCGAACGGAACTGCGGTGTGAAGGAATTCGTAAAACTAATATGGAAGAATAAGACTGCGGGATTAGGTTTCTGCAACCGCAAAGGGGGAAGCAAGCGTGCCAGCCGAAGATGTTGCGATGACAAGACTCGTCCAGCGCGAAATCGGACGCAGACCCATAGATGCCAGGTTGCTTGACGTCAGGGCTGTTCACGGTGTTGTCTATATCCGCGGACCAGTGAGACGGTTGCGCGGTCACGACGTCAATCTGGAACACGAGATGGAAGTTATCCGACGGGTGCTGAGGAGTAAGCCGGGCATCCGCGACGTAATAATGGATGTCACGTATCGCTAGGCGTGACGAAGATGGTCTTTTCCCGCTCGTAGAGGGTTTTGCCTGGGGGTGCTCCTCGCGGCTTTCGGACATACTTACGTAGAGTATAGTCTACAGGCACGAGCGAGGAATGTTTGGAATCACTGTGCTCCACGGCTAATTCTGCCGCTAAATACATCACTGATTGCGAAACCCTCTCGGGCTTCCCATTTGTGCGAATGATGACGTGAGCACCCGGTGCCGCTTTGACGTGAAGCCACCAGTCATTTGCACTGGCTATTCGAGTCAGTAGGTAGTCATTGGCGTCGCTATTCTGGCCAACGAGTATCTCCCACCCTTCTGAAACAACTCTCTTGATCTTGTGGCCACCGAATTCGGCCTTCTCCTTGTGCAGGTCCACTTGTTCTTGGTTTCTGATTACAATTCCGCGTGCTGCAAGCGTTTGCTCGATTTGCCGAATTTGGTCTTCAGAAGTGATTGATGCGATAGAGTTGCAAGCCTTCTTGAGCAATTCAACTTCCGCGCGGGTTTCGTCAATTCGGTCCTTTAGGGTTTCCAATGTAAAGTTTGCCTTTTGATACTTTCGGAAGTACGCCTCAGCGTTTTCCGCTGCGTCAAGCGAAGGGTCCAGTTTAACCGTGATCTTGGTTCCTGCCGGATCATAATAGTCTATGAGTTGAGCACTCTCTGCCTTTGGAGGGATTGAGTTGACTTGCGACAGAATCAATTCACCAATCTCTTTCCAGCGGACTGCCTGCTGGCTCTCCGTTACGGCTTGCTCCATTTTCTTTAATGCATTTTCCCGCGCCTTCAGTTCGCGCGTCAGTCGTGCGCTAAAGGCTTGTCTCGAATGCTCAAGCGAAAGCATCGGGATTGCTACTTTGTAATATATATCCGCAACCACGTTCACGCTGCTGCGTTCGTATTGGTTTGATGCTGGATGTTGCACGGTAGGAAACGCATAGAAACCCATAGTGTGTCCGTCTGCGTCGCTGATGATAACAGGTGCGAAATCGCCTGTTTGGATTCGCTTAATCAGAGCAAAGAACTCATCACGCAGTCTTGCTGTGTCTCCTTCGCTTCTTAGAGAAAGTTCTCGTGCAGTGAAAGGACTGATGCCCGCGAAAGTATTCGTCAGCCAGGCATCAAGCGCAAAGCCAGCGAAGGTTTTCGACAGAAGTTCATCGAATTGCTCTGTAGTCATGTCCAAGGGATTAATCTTACCGTGCGAAGGTGGGGGAACGTATTCCCTGCCTGGTAGAATCTCGCGGTAGCGGTTTTTTGAGCGTCCCACAGGCTTGACTGCGCCGAGTATTCGGCCAGTCTCGTTAGCAAGAATAATGTTGCTATGTTTACCCATGATTTCGACGATGAGGGTAAGCAGTTCTCGCGTAGATACAGTGTTAGCATGCCTTCTAGCGAATCTCATGCAGAGGACGCGGTCAAAACCAAGTTGATCGGCTCTGACGAAGCGCACCCCTTCTAGGTGTTTTCGGAGCAGCATGCAGAAGTTGGGCGGAGTCTTGGGATTGGGGCGCTTGAATGAGGTTAGATGTACCCGCGGTGATTGAGCATCGGCGGAAATCAAGAGCATGTGATTGGTCCGAGCATTCCTGATGGTAAAGACAACATCAAGCGGTCCGGGTTGGTGGATGGCGTCTACTCGCCCACCCGCAAGGGACTTATTCAATTCGAAGGCAATACCGGCTAGGATAACACTGTCGAAAGTCATCGTCTTCTTATTTAAATTATAACACAGGGTGAGGGTACGAAATGTTTCCATACGGTGCACAGTATTATCGAACACCAAATCCGCCGGAAAGCGAATGGGAAAAAGACTTTGAGGTAATGGCTCAGCATGGCTTTACTGTTGCCAAGATTTGGGCGATGTGGAGTTGGATACATGTGGGTGATGGAGAATTTGACTTTTCGCACTTTGACCGACTCTTTGAGATTGCCGAGCGCAATGGTATCAAGTTGGTTGTAAATACCATCCTTGAGAACGCCCCTTACTGGCTTATAAAGCGCCACAGAGACTGCCTGTATGTGGCTTCAGATGGGAGGTCATTCGAACCGATTGCTCGTCCGAATACACCAGGTGGTGGATGGCCGGGCTTTTGCCTTGACAATGAGGAGGTACGTGAGAAGGCAGGTGATTTTCTCAGAGCCATAGCATCCCGATACAAGGACCACCCTGCGTTGTGGGGCTATGATGTTTGGAATGAAGTCTTTTTCGAGCCTGTGGACTACTTGGGCTTTGAGGGGCTTTTCTTCTGCTATTGTGAAGGCACGAGGAGACGTTTCCTGCAATGGCTTCGGTCAAAATATGGCTCAATCAGTGAACTCAACTTGGCATGGTATCGTCGGTACTCCGACTGGGAGGAAGTTTATCCACCGAGGTACATGGGCAGTTATCCTGATTGGCTGGATTGGCTCAAGTTTAGGCTGGATAATCAGAGGTCGCTCATGAGATGGCGGATTCAAACTTTGCGCTCGGTTGACTCGAAGCATCCCATGTCAAGTCACGGGATTGCTTATACTTTGCATGGTTTGCCCACCCATCTCACAAACGACTTCGACATTGCGCCTGAAGTAGATCAATGGGGTCTCTCAGCGTTCCCCGCGTGGTCGAATCAACACGCAAGTGACTATTTCCGAATGCTCGACTTAGTGCGTTCGGCCTCATCTGCGAACGGGAAGCAGTTCTGGCAGAGCGAACTTCAGGGTGGGCAAAGCGCCAATGGTATCGCCAGGAGTCGGCTTGTGCAGGCTGAAGACACGACCTTCTGGAATTGGGTTTCATTTATGTGCGGCGCGAAAGGTCTCATGTATTGGCAGTATCGAGCAGAACTTCTTGGACCCGAGTCGCCAGGATTTGGATTGTGCAGACCCGACGGCATGCCAAGCGAAAGAACAAAAGCGGCTGAATGGTTTGCGCGGTTCATGAATGCGCATGCTGAATTGGTTGATGCCAACCCTATCAAGGGCGAGGCGGCAATCCTATTTCTTCCGGAGTCTGAATTGTTCTGCTACTTGGCGAGCGGGACCACTGCCCACTACGCTAACGCAGTTTTCGGAATCTACCGTGCGCTCTGGAACGCGAACATACAGGTTGACTTCTGCACCACTGAGCGGATTGGGGAGTACCCACTGGTCTTTCTACCATTTCCTCTGATGATTGAACAAGAGCACGCCCGTACACTGAAAGAGTATGTAGAAGCAGGCGGTGTTTTGATTTCAGATGCTGCCCCATGTCATTTCGCTGATCATGGCTACACTTCCATGCGTGTGCCTGGTTGTGGATTAGATAAAGTCTTTGGCGCAATCGAGGACGAGATGGAGTACGTGCCTTTCCCTAGCGAGGCTTCACCGCCTGTGATTCGATGGAATAGCGTGGAGGTTCCATGCTCCGTTTACAAGGAGAAACTGATTCCAACAAGCGGAAGGTCTGTCGCTCATTACTCAGATGGCTCGGTTGCAATCGTAGATAACTCATTTGGCAAGGGAAAGACTCGGCTTATTGGGACATTTCCTGGGATTACTTTCATGCGTACGCTTGACGGTGGAGCCGAACTGTTGATTCGTGATGCTTTCCGATACGCTGATATCAGACCTAAAATCGAGTGCCCTGATGCCACGGTCAAAGCCCGTCTGCACAAAGGTACGTCGGGCGACTTCTTATGGATTGTCAATACCGGGTGCGCGCCCGCTGACACAAAGATAACGCTCAGTAATGCGCTTGGCAATTACAGGCGGGCGGGGGGGCCGGGCACCGGGCGGAGGTTGGGGGGCCGCGGTGGGG